>Ga0074199_1000076_pt1 | contig 232442 bp, 195 predicted proteins | sample EPASupsiteSAE347_FD_64528 | JGI IMG/M metagenome (GOLD analysis project Ga0074199, IMG submission 64528) | Bioremediated contaminated groundwater from EPA Superfund site, New Mexico - Sample SAE3-47 | ecosystem: Environmental > Aquatic > Deep subsurface > Groundwater > Contaminated ...
GCTAAAGAATGATAAGGACCCCCAGTCGCCGCTAGGGCGGTTTGCGTGCCATTTTATAACCCCATTTGATATCGACTACGGCTTAGATCCTCAGGCTCAACAGAACCTCCCGCGATTTTCCGCTAAAGGGCTTGCCGCGACGATCATGGCCGCATTCCCCCGCTCCGAGGCGCGGGCGGAAAAGGATGGCGACGAAAAAAGAAAGAGAAGAGCGATTTCTTTTCTCAAGAAAAACCATTCGGCCAAAGAAATGGGCCGCTATCTTCAGGGCTTATCGGTAGAAGAGCCCGGACCGCTCCATGATATTTTCACCAAGGTTTTTAATGAGCTAGGCATTCGCCTGGAGGTCGATCAGGATTTGAAGGGAGAAGCCCCGAGCTTCGAGGTCGCCTTGTCAGCCCCTGACGGCCGGGACATCGGCAGGCTGGTCTTGCATGGGCGGCAGATAGTGGACGATTTCAAATCAAACCATTTCAGGCTCGCCCTGGAGGGAGACTGGCGAGAAGAACAATTGCTGCCGCTTCTTTTCCGCTGGGTCATGACGCATCCTGCGCTGACGGACCGTTTTGAAGGCTGGCCCGTGATCGGCGAAACAACCCGCGAATCTCTGAGCGAGATGTGGCCTGACAGCGGGTTTTATCAGGCCAAAAGCCTGCCAAGGACTGATGGACATTACCGGCTTGAAGGAAGTTTTCCCCGCTATTATTACGGGATTTATTACCCAGTTTCACTGATAACTCCTTCGTTGGTTGTACTTCTAAATAAAACGTCCTCTTCGGAAATAGTAAATGTTTTTATTAAAAATTTTCTAAATAACCCCATGTTTTTGATGGCGGGGGAATGGAGCGCGATGGAAGCATTATCAAAGCTGTTTCCCGATCGCAGCCCTTCCGTTAGCTTGTCAGAGGACGTTGGTGGAATATCCTTGATATTTACAAGCCGTGGAGAAATTGACTGGAAAGCGTTAAGGAGGAAAGCGGCAGAAGCCGCCCGTGCAGGAAAACTGTTCAGGTCCCTGGATGGCGTCCTCAGCATCTCGGAAACGGGCGAGGTACCGGTTTCTTCGGACGAAGTGAAGGCCATGCCTCAGGAGGATCTTTTCTGGATCCATAATATTCTGCCCGCGGATCTCGAAAAACCTGTCTCTTACCAAGGCCAGAACTATTTCTTAAGCGATGTGTACCATTGTTTCAGACGGGGACTTATCGGTATGTCCATTCAGAGCAAAGAGGGTAGGACGGTTCTTTCTTTGCGGTTTCCGAAAGGAGAAAGACGGGCCAATGATCCTGAACTTGATGTGCTGGATATTACCGGACATCTCTCCGGTCATGGCGGTCCGTTGAATGCCTTTGACGATTTGGTAATTATGGGATTCTTCCATAGAATTCTTTTTGATAGATTGCCATTACCAATTATTGATAAATGGGTGGGAGCCGTTCAGCCTGGGACTGATCCTGCCGGCCGAAGAGAGCAATTAACTCAACTGCTATTGTCCTGGACGAAAGAGCTTGGTTTTTTTAGCAGGTTTAATGAAATGTCGGGAATCCCGACGGCGAATCATTATAAGAATCTTGATAAAGAAAAATTTCTGCATTGGAAAAGGGTTCTAAAGGAGGTGCATAAAATAGAACTCTCCGATGATCTCCAGGCGTCGAAAGCCATCATTCGGGATATCGCTCAGGCAAAAGCCAAGGAGGCAGTGGAGTTAAGCGATAGTTTACTCAGGTTCTTTGACCAGGCTCCGGAGGAGGTTCTCGCGAATCCGGAATGGAAGGACACGAAAGATGAGATGGAAGCCATGGTCCGGAAATGGCGGAGATTCTTTATAAGCATGTATTTGTTATTGTCACCGGACCTTGAAAAGGACCTGGAGCCGTATTTGTCAGGTCCGGTTGATCTTGCGCAATGGTTCCGGCAGGAAACGGAGAATAAGGCCTGGGACTCGAAAGGGAAGAAGTTTAATGTGGAGTTTTCTTCTTCACTAGAATCGATCAAGGTCCATTGGCCTCTGGAATGGCTCCACCTGGCGCTCGATAGGCTCATGTCGAACGGCTATCATGCGATCGAGAAAGAAGCGAAGACGTTACCTGATGAGCTTGAACATGTAGATCTTTCTTTGGAGGAAGCGGGGCCTGGGAAGGTAAAAATCATTATCGAGAACCCCGGCAGGATCCCGGAAGAACAGCTTGTCAGAGATGGAAAGACAAACCTACCTAAAATATTTTTGTTGGACCCTTATCGTACGGACAAGAGCCACGGGATCGGGCTGCCGTTCGCGATCCAGACCTTTCACAAACTGGCCGGGCCGGGTGCGGTCAAGGTTGAGAATCTCGTAAAAATTATTAGCGGCAAAGAAATCGGTTATACGCGTTTCGAGATACTCCTGCCGACAGATCTAAGGGGCATGTCCGCCCGTTCCGAGGCGCGGGATGAGCAGCCTGACCGGTCGATGGATGGCCAGATACAGGAGTCGTACGAATATCGCAGGCTTAGGGAAAATTTGAAAAATGGCGTGAGCGCCGGCTTTGACATGCTGTCCGCCACGGACAAGGTCGTGCCTCAACACGTTATCGAAGTCCCGCTCGGTCGTCCGCCCAATGCCTTTGGAAATTTATACGTGTCTTATTATGAAAACGCGGATCAAGAGAGGCAGAACATCGAGCTCTCCCAACAGCAGGGCGCACTGGATAAGGAGTTTCAGCTCATCCGCATGATCAACTATTTCAGCCGCGACAAGGAAACGGAAGCCGCGAGAGATGATCTGAAGGAGTCGATGGCTCTTGAATACGAACGGGCGAATTTTGTGAATCGGTTTACAAGAAGCGCCATTATGGGGTTGCAGATCGCGGATCCCAAAGGCGAGATCGTATTCGTCGCGGGCGCTGGAGATGGCATCTTGGCCATCGCGGCCGCAAAACTCGGAGCCCGGAAAGTGATTGTGACGGATTGGAGCCGTAACGCGCTTGCGCTGGCCCGGAAGAACATCGTCAATAATGGGGTGGAAGGAAAAATGGTTTTCAAAGCCGCGGGGGACTTTCGTCAGACGAGCCTTACGGAGGAAGAAATGCCGGATATCGTCATCGCCAATCTTCCCTTAAATCACAGTAATCCATCTTATCCCGTTTTTAAGGACAGCCTAGTTCTTGCCGGGAATGCTTACCCGGAGCATTTTGAGCCTTTGACGGAACATAAAAGATGGATGTTTGTTGAGGGCGCGGTCGCCTATTCGCATTACATTATTATCCCGAAAGTCAGTGAAGGCGTACAGTGGCTCGATGCTTCCGCGCAGATCTTTCAAAGGACCGGAGGATGGCAAACGCTATCCCTTTATCCGGACGGCAGGATCTTTGGTACGGAGCAGGAGGGGGGAGTGTTCTATGACGGAAAGCAGTTTCATTTTCATAGAAAGCCGAAGGACCCTCAGGACGTCATGCCGTCCGACAGAGCGAAAAAAGACCCCCGTTCCGAGTTGCGGATCGGTCGGTTGGAAGTAAACCCTGCCAAAGTAGTGGAAACGGCACGAACGAAGGGAGTCGAAACGGTCCGTTCGGAGCTTCGGGAACGAGGCAGGGCAGAGCTTGAAAAATCGGTTGATGGGAGGATCGCACAGCTTCGGGAAGAACTGGGCCGGTACGGCTCCTCAAACGAGATCGTCTCGTTTGTTCTCTCTTCCGGATTCGAAGAACGTCTCACGGTTCTTCTGGGCGAGTTCGGGGACGTGCCGGAACTTGTGTCGAGGATCCGGAACCGCGTTGTGTTTGGCGATGAATACCTGAGTTTCGAAAGGCTGGTGGATGGCGCATCCCGATTGGATATCGGGAAGATCGCGCGCGATCAGGCTCTGCTTGATGCGGCGGCTTCCGGACTTCTCATGAGCGGGAAGGAGCCTTCTTTCATTCTTCTGATGGATCGCCCGGGGGACGGCATTGCCGAAGAGGTCCTCAAAATGCTCACGACGCTTAAACCCTCACGGCTGATCGTCTATAACGCGGCTAAGGAGAAACCGTTCGGGCGCGCCTTGCAGAACCAATTAAAGTTGCCCGTCATGCCTGTCAGAAAAGAAAATGAGGTGCGACGCGCGGTCAGGGCGAGCAGTGATCTGGTCGTCTCTTTTTGGACTAAGGATCGTGGGATGGACGATCTTGGCATTTACTCCGTTCTTGCTGAGATCGGCAGGATCGCGGATCCGAGATTGCGGGAGTTGGCGCTGACGGCGGTCCGGATAGCGATCCTCCGTTTCGCAACACTCGACAAGGAAACTCAAGACAAAATCCTTGCGAAACCGTCCACGATCCGTGGCTATCTCGAACAATTCGGGATCCCTGCGTTCATTCAGTTCGGTTCCAAGGGGCTCATTTTTGATATCGAGCGGCTCGGCGAGGAGTATACGGCCCGTCAGTCGGTCGCTCAGGCGGCATAATGTAACCTTAGCTCATAGATTAGAGCTTATAGCCTGTAGCTAAATATTGAATGCGAGACCTGGTTTTGCTAGAAGCTATAGACTATCGTCTATGGGCTGCCGCAAAGATGGAGTAAGGATTATCTAAAAAAGAAAAAAGTAATTAGCAAGAATAATGGAAGCAGAATTCCCGCTGACCACGCCATATACCCAAAGAAGCTCGGCATTTTCCAGCCGCGGTGGAGCGCGATGGACCGCACCATGAAATTCGGCGCGTTCCCGATATAGGTCATGGCCCCGAAGAAGACCGCGCCCACGCTGATCGCCGCAAGGATCGTTTCCGGTAGGCCCAGTATGGCCCCTCCGCGTCCGAGTCCTTGCCCAAGAGAGATGAACGTCAGATAAGTGGGCGCATTGTCGAGGAAGGAGGAGAACCCGCCCGTGGCCCAAAAGAATTGCCAGGGAGCGGTCATGCCCATTTCGGCGCCGCGGAGGAACAAGATCTCAAGGGCCGGTTCCATGGTGATGAAGACGGCAAGAAACAAGATGGCCACTTCGAGGATCGGATAAAAATTGAAACCGTTCGCCTCATGGTAGCTCTTGGGAGTGGTCCTGAGTGAAATGAGTGCCGCAGCGACCATGAGGATTTCCCTCCACGGTTGCGGTGTCCAGATCGTTGCGGCAATGATCATTCCAAGACACCCCAGATTCCTGAGTCCCTTAATGTGGACCGGAGCGTCGGAGCGGGCCTCACGCTGAAGGCGTTTGGTCTCGTGATCGAAAGCCTTGTGATCGATCACGAAAAAAACAAGCAACACGATGCCGGTCGCAAGAAGCCAAAAGGGGTAAAGTTTTAGGGTCCAGAAAAAAGGAACGCCAAGCAAAAAACCGAGGAAAAGCGGCGGGTCGCCGAGCGGCGTCAGAAGACCGCCGATATTGCTCACAACCATGATGAAAAAGACCGGGATGTGGATATGGTGTTTGCGATAATGGTTCGCGAAGAGGAGCGGCCGGATCAGGACCATGCTCGCGCCGGTCGTTCCGATGAAGTTCGCCAGAACGGCGCCAAGCCCGAGCATGAGCGTATTGGCAAGCGGCGTGCTGACGAGGTCTCCGGTGATGCAGATGCCTCCGGAGACGATGAAAAGGGCGCCGAGAAGAATAACGAACGAAAGGTAATGTTCCAATCCCGTTACAAGAAGATGAGGGTTGTGGACGAGGCAGAGGTAGATGACGGGAATCGAAAAAAACGCCGCGACAAGAGCCTGATTTTTTAAAGGATGCCAGAACTTCGGAGCTGTAAGTGGCAGGATCGCGATCGAAAGCAAAAGTCCAATAAAGGGGATCGTCGTCCAGAATTCGGGAAGCCATTCGTGAGGGGTCATGCCTCCGTCCTCATGGCCGCTTTTCAATCATGAGATAAGACTCGAAATTGACTTTCCAGTCCAGAATAACGCGAATATGGAGCAGGCCGTCTTCTTTGATCTCGAGGTCCTGCGGAAAGGCGTGTTTGTGCCAGCGGAAAAGGACGCTCGAAGTGACGGGTTCAATGTCCATGGGCGGCGTTTTGAGGATCGCGCCGTCTTCGGTGGAATATTCGATCACTTCTTTATGGAACATCTTGTCCTTGCGCCAGCAGGTCACGGCATAAAGGTTCTCAAAGCGGTAAGGGAAGGACGGCACATGGAGATTGCTCCGGACGAGACTGGCGGTGTAGCAATCCTGCTCGCCGGGTTCAAAATCTTTACAGACCATGAATTGAAGAAGACGGATCGTATCGTGGGACATGGGTGAATATTAATGAATGTTGGGTGCCAATGCAAGCGCAAGTGACGATCCCGAGGATCCGGGGCTTGTACCTCGCCTGGCTCTCATGGATTCTTTATTGGGAAGTCAGTGCAGCGCTTTGAACGCGGGACTCGAAGAACGGAAAACCTGAACGAGTCCCCAGTTCCGAGCGACGTGTTCCGCGCAATTACGCTTGAAAATCGCGGTGTAAAATCATACAATGCCGTACGAGTCGTGAGGTTTCAGGGGGGAGCCCATCAGCGGGTTCTCCGACGACTTATGAAGCCTTTCAAAGTCCCTCGTTCCAGACCTCGTCTTTGGAATATCCGGAGGACGTGCAGTAAGAAACAGGGAGTTTTCCGTGTATTTTTAGCGGGCGCTTTTTGGGCCGCATTTTAAACAGATATCATAAACCCCGAACCAAAAGGAATCATAAAATGGCCGAACAAACCTTGGAAAAATCCGAAACAAAATCCGTCAATAAAAAATTCGTCACGATGGACGCCGGCGAGGCCGTTGCCCACGTCGCCTTCCGCGTGAACGAGTGCATCGCTATCTATCCCATCACGCCGTCTTCCAATATGGGGGAATGGGCGGATGAATGGGCCTCGCAAGGTAAAAAGAATATTTGGGGAACGGTCCCTTCCGTTGCCGAGCTCCAAAGCGAGGGCGGGGCCGCCGGCGCGGTGCACGGTGCGCTTCAGCGCGGGGCTTTGACCACGACCTTCACGGCGTCGCAGGGTTTGCTCCTGATGATCCCGAACATGTATAAGATCGCGGGGGAACTCACGTCCACGGTCATGCATGTTTCCGCGCGTTCGCTTGCGTGCCAGGCGCTTTCGATCTTTGGGGACCATTCGGACGTGATGTCGGTGCGCCAGACCGGCTACGCCATGCTCGCTTCCATCTCGGTCCAGGAAGCCATGGATTTCGCGCTCATCGCGCAGGTTGCAAGTCTTGAAAGCCGCATTCCTTTTCTTCATTTTTTTGATGGTTTCCGCACTTCTCATGAAGTTCAGAAGATCAGTCTTCTTTCCGACGACCAGATCCGTGCGATGATCAATATGGCCAAGGTGCTGGAACATCGCGCCCGGGCACTTTCTCCGGATAGCCCGGTGCTTCGCGGCACGGCGCAAAACCCGGACGTTTATTTCCAAGGACGCGAGACGGTCAATAAGTTCTATGCCGCGTGTCCCGATATGGTCCAGCAGGCGATGGATAAGTTCGCGGGTCTGACCGGACGGAAGTATCAGCTTTTTGAATATACCGGAGCCAAAGACGCGGAGCAGGTCGTCGTGATCATGGGTTCCGGCGCGGAAGTTGTCGCGGAGACCGTGAAGGCCCTCAATGCCAAAGGCGCGAAGGTCGGCTGTCTCAAAGTTTCTCTTTACCGCCCGTTCGATGTGAAGCGTTTTGTGGGCCTCGTTCCGCAAACGGTCAAGAATTTGATCGTGCTGGACCGGACCAAAGAGCCGGGAGCGATCGGCGAACCTCTTTATATGGACGTGGTGGGAGCGCTCCAGGAAGCTTATCAGAACGGCTGGTCGAAGTTCAACCAGGCGCCCAAGATCTATGGCGGCCGCTACGGTCTTTCCTCCAAAGAATTCACGCCGGCGATGGTGAAGGGGGTTTTCGACTTCTTTTCTTCCGGCAAGGCGAAACACGGCTTTACGATCGGCATCAACGACGATGTGACCCAGACGAGCCTTCCTTATGATCCCGAGTATTCCATTGAATCCGATGCCACGGTCCGTGCTCTTTTTTACGGGTTGGGAGCGGACGGAACGGTCGGCGCGAACAAGAATTCCATCAAGATCATCGGCGAGAACACGGAAAATTATGGGCAAGGTTATTTCGTTTATGATTCCAAAAAATCCGGCGCGATCACCGTGTCGCATCTCCGTTTCGGTCCCGAGCCTATCCGTTCTCCTTACCTCATCAGCAAAGCCCATTTTGTGGCGTGTCACCAAACGGTGTTCCTCGAAAAGTATGACATGCTACGTAACATCGTTTCCGGCGGCACGTTCCTTTTGAACGCTCCGTGGAGCGCCGAAGAAGTGTGGCCGAATATTCCGGTCGAAGTCCAGAAGCAGATCCTCGAAAAGAAAATTAAATTCCATGTGATCGATGCCTACAAGGTTGCGGCGGACAGCGGTATGGGCATGAGGATTAACACGATCATGCAGGTTTGCTTTTTTGCCATCTCGGGCGTATTACCGCGTGAGCGGGCGATCGGCGAGATCAAGAAGTCCATTCAGAAGACCTACGGCAAGAAGGGTGAGGACGTGGTTCGGAAGAACCTTCAGGCTGTGGATATGACGCTCGCGCATCTTCATGAAGTTAAAGTTCCCTCTGTTGCGGACAGCAAGCTCAAGAGACTTGCCCCCGTCACCTCAAACGCTCCGGCGTTCGTGAAGGATGTTCTGGGCCTGATCGTTCAAGGCCGCGGGGATGAGATCCCTGTGAGCGCGATGCCGGTGGACGGAACATTCCCGACTGCAACGACCCAATACGAGAAGCGCAATATCGCGCTCGAGATCCCAGTGTGGGAGCCGGATCTTTGCATCCAGTGCGGGAAGTGTAATTTTGTGTGTCCTCATGCCGTGATCCGTATGAAGGTCTATGATCCGAAGTATCTTGAGAAAGCTCCCGAGGGATTCAAGTTCGCGGACGCCAAGATGCCGGATTTCAAGGGCCAGAAATTCACGATCCAGCCGGCGCCCGAGGATTGCACGGGTTGCGGGCTGTGTGTGGATGTTTGTCCCGCGAAGAGCAAGACGGATCCCAAGAAGAAAGCCATCAACATGGCGCCTCAGATGCCGCTTCGTTGCATCGAAGCGCCCAAGTGGGACCATTTCCTTTCGATCCCGGAATATGACCGGCGCAAACTCAAGGTCGCGATGATCAATCAACAGCAGGCGATGCGTCCTCTCTTCGAATTCTCGGGCGCTTGTGCGGGCTGCGGCGAAACGCCGTATATCAAAATAGTGTCCCAGCTTTTTGGGGACAGGGCCGTGATCGCGAACGCGACGGGCTGCTCTTCCATCTATGGAGGCAATCTGCCGACGACGCCTTGGGCGAAAGATGCCAATGGGCGTGGTCCGGCATGGTCGAATTCACTTTTCGAGGATTGCGCTGAATTTGGTTATGGGTTCCGGATGGCGATCGACAAGCAGAAAGAATACGCTTCCGAGCTTCTCGTGAAGCTTCAGGATAAGCTCGGCGCGGATCTTGTTCAGTCGATCGTGAATGCCGCACAGGTGACGGAAGCGGATATCTATGACCAGCGCGAACGCGTGGCGGCGCTTAAGAAGAAACTGGCGGAGCTCGGTACGGATCCTGACGCCGCGCAGCTTTTGAGCCTGGCGGACACGCTTGTCAAAAAGAGCGTCTGGGCTTTCGGTGGGGACGGCTGGGCCTATGATATCGGGTATGGCGGTCTCGACCATGTGCTTGCCTCAGGCAAAAACGTGAATGTTTTTGTGCTCGATACGGAGGTTTATTCCAATACGGGCGGGCAGGCATCCAAGTCCACTCCGCGCGGCGCCACCGCGAAATTCGCCATGGGCGGAAAAGCGGGCGGGAAGAAGGACCTCGGGATGATCGCGATGACCTATGGGAATATTTACGTGGCGACCATCGCGATGGGGGCGAATGACCAGCAGGCCCTCAAGGCGATCCAGGAGGCCGAGTCGTATGACGGGCCGTCCCTCATCATCGCCTACAGCCATTGCATCGCGCATGGCATCAATATGGCGAATGGTCTGCAGGACCAGAAGGCCGCTGTCGCGTCCGGGCAATGGATCCTTTATCGCTTTGATCCGCGGCGCACTGAAAAGGGAGAGAACCCTCTCGTGATCGATTCGAAGGCTCCGACGATCCCTCTCGAGCAGTATCTTATGATGGAAAACCGGTTCAAGATGATCATGAAAAGCAATCCCGAAGAAGCGAAAAGGCTTTTCCAGATTGCGCAGAAGGACGTTGCGGCCCGGTGGAAGCGTTTCGAATATTTGGCGCAGGGGAAGCCCGGGATCGAAGCGCCTAATCCAACGACGGTTTAAGGGAGATATGACCATGAACGCAGAGGCTATGATGACATCTAAGAAAAAAGATCTGAAGTCCTTATTCGAACCCAAGGTGATCGCGGTGGTGGGGGCTTCCCGGCGTCCGGAGGCGGTAGGCTATGCCATTCTTAAGAACCTGCTTCAATCGGATTATAAAGGGAAGATCTATCCGGTGAATCCCAAGGCCGACGATGTGCTCGGAGTGAAGTGCATTCCGTCCGTGGCAGAGATCCCGGAAACGATCGATATGGCCGTATTCATCATCCCGGGGGCCGCGGTGCCCGCAGAACTAGAGGCGTGTGCCAAGAAGGGTGCCCGCGCGGCGATCGTGATCTCGGCGGGGTTTCGGGAAATTGGGGGCGAAGGGGTGAAACTGGAGCAGGAGATCAAAAGGATCTCGGACGCTTACGGTATTGCCGTGCTGGGGCCCAACTGTTTGGGATTGATCAATAATGATCCGGAACTTGGAGTGAACGCGAGTTTTGCCGGGACGATCCCGAAGGACGGGAATGTGGCTTTTATTTCCCAGAGCGGCGCTCTCGGTTGCGCGCTTTTGGATTATGCCCGCGGGGAGAACCTTGGATTTTCAAAGTTCGTGAGTCTGGGCAATAAAGTCGACATTTCGGAGATCGAGATCCTTCAGTATCTGAAAGATGATCCAAAAACGGATGTCATCATCATGTATCTTGAAGATATCGGGAAAGGGCAGGAATTCATTGAAATGGCGCGCGAGATCACGGGAGAAAAATCCAAGCCGATCTTGGCGGTTAAATCCGGCCGTACGGCCCAAGGCGCCAAAGCCGCGAGTTCTCACACGGGTTCCCTCATGGGGGCCGATGAAGTGTACGATGCTGTGTTCATTCAGTCCGGCGTGATGCGCATGGATTCTGCCGAAGAGATGTTCGATCTTGCGAGCGTGTTTGCGAACCAGCCTTTAATGAAAGGGAACCGCGTGGCGATCGTGACCAATGCGGGCGGGCCGGGGATCATGGCGACGGACGCCTGCGTGAAGTTCGGTCTTCAAATGGCCGAAATGAGCCCGTCCACGGTCGCGAAGCTCAAGGAAAAACTTCCGCCGACCTCGAATTTTTCAAACCCCATCGATGTGATCGGGGATGCGCGTAGTGATCGTTACGAGCACGCGCTTCGCTGTGTCATCGCCGATCCGAACGTAGACGGCGTGATGGTACTCTTGACGCCTCAGGCTATGACCGAGGCGGAGGCGACGGCCAGGATCATTGTGGATGTCGACAAAGAGTCCGACAAGACGATCGTGACCTGTTTTATGGGGCATTCTGATGTTGAAGCCGGGGTGAAGATCCTCAAGGAGCATAAGATACCGCATTGCGCCTTTCCCGAAAACTCGGCCAAGACGCTTGCGGCCATGAACCGGTACCAGCAATGGCTTCACCGGTCCCGGACGGGCGTGAAGCATTACAAGGTGGACCGCCAGACCGCGAACGGCGTGATCGAAAAAGCCATCAAAAATAAACAGAAATTCCTTCCGATCAATCAATCCATGGAGATCTTTAGCGCCTATGGATTTCCGGTGATCCCGTGGGCGTTCGTCCGGACGGCTGAGGACGCCTGGGAACAGGCTGTGAAGATCGGTTTTCCGGTGGTGATGAAAGTGGTTTCTCAGCAGATCATCCACAAGGTCGATGTGGGTGGCGTCCGTCTCAATCTGAATTCCGCGGACGATGTTCAGCACGCGTTCCGGGATATCATGGCCGTGGGCGAAAAACTCAAGGCCAAGATCGATGGCGTGTTCATGCAACGTATGGCACCGAAGGGCCGGGAAGTGATCCTGGGGATGAAGCGCGATCCGCATTTCGGTCCCATCCTGATGTTTGGTTTGGGGGGCATTTATGTGGAGGCTCTCAAGGACGTAACGTTCCGCGTGGCGCCGATCCGCGAGCTCAGCGCTCACGATATGTTACGGAATATCCGCGCCTTTAAACTGCTCGAAGGCGTGCGAGGCGAACCGCCGGCGGACCTTGAAGCGATCGCGGATTGTCTGAAGCGGTTGTCTCAGCTTTCCTGTGATCATCCGGAGATTGAGGAGATTGACATTAACCCTCTTATGGTTTATGGCGAGGGGAAGGGTGCCGGGGTCATTGACGCGCGCATCATTTTGAAATAGATCCGTGCCGGACTGTTGTTTTGCGGTCGAGTTGCGCAAAAATGCTGGATAGGGAGGTCCCATGACCGAGATCCACAAGCTAGCGTCATTTATCGACAGTCTCCACTACCACGAAAAAAACGGTCCGGAAATCGATCCCAAAAAAGGCCGTTTCCCCTTCGTCGCTATTTCCCGCCAGGCCGGAGCAGGGGGGAAAGTTCTTGCCTCGCTCCTTGCGGAAAAGATCCAAACGCTTCACGCGGAACCCTTATTCCAAAACTGGCAGCTTTGTAATCAGGAGCTTTGCCATATGGTCGCTCAGGACCCCAAGCTCAAGGACCTCGTCGAATCTCTGCGACGGACCGAGTATCATTCCCATGCCGAGGACATCCTTGCGCAGTTTATTTACGGCGGGGTTTCTCAGGATCTTGTGGTTAAAAAAATGTTCCACCTGATGCGGGCTTTCGCTCTTCACGGAAAAGTGATCCTGGTGGGACGCGGATCGTCCTTCTTGACGCGTGATCTTCCCCTCGGGATCCATATCCGTCTTGTGGCGTCGATGGAATCACGCGTGAAGCGTATGATGAGCGCGCTTGGCCTGGATGAGAAAAAAGCCCGCGAAACCGTTGCGGAAAAAGACAAAGCGAAGGCGGAACTCGTGAAGACTTTTTTCCATAAGGATATCGGCGACCCGCTTCTTTATGACATCGTCTGGAACACAGACCGCATTCCCATAGGAGAGATCGCGAAGCTTTTGATCGAGATGATACGGGACAAGGCGGCCGGCGCCTGCTGAGCTGTTTTTTTCATAAAAATTTTTATTTTTCAAGTCATTTTTTTAGGAAATGTTTTATTCCGTGGATCCCCGCATAAAAAAACAGATAATTCTTCTTGAAACTTTTTTGGGAGGGGAATATTATCCTCGACATCTTGACGGAATGTGCGTAATAAGCGGCACGAAGAGATTTTTTGCAGCCTTGGTATAGTTTTTTTTGAGGAGCTTTGCGAAAAAAAAGATCATTTCTGACCGGATCCGAAAAAAATCAAACAGGGAGACATATTTAGTGTTTTGGCCGTCGTGGGTACTAGATATGGTGTCCAGGTAAAAAAACACTACAATATATTGATTGGTTGCCGATAAAAGACGATAGAGAAAGAGGAGATATCATGGCAGAACAGTTCCTTTCCAAGAAGATCACCAGCATTCGTAAGCGTGACGGCTCTATTGTTCCTTTCGATGGCGCTAAAATCTCTAACGCGATTATCAAGGCGGGGCAGGCAACAGGGGAGTACGACGGCGCGGAAGCTCAGATCTTGACCCTGGAAGTCGTCAAAGTCATTGATAACCGTTACTCTCCCGGCTTTCTCGACATCGAAAAGATCCAGGATATTGTCGAGCAGGTCCTGATCTCCTCTAACCATCTCAAGACCGCCCGCGCCTACATCGTCTACCGTGAACAGCACAAGAAATTACGGCGGGACAAGAAGACCGTGGTGGACGTTACCTCTTCGGTCAATGAATACCTCTACAAGCTCGATTGGCGCGTGAACGCCAATGCCAATCAAGGTTATTCTCTCGGCGGTATGATCCTTAATATCTCGGGCAAGGTCATTGCCAATTATTGGCTTTCCCACGTTTATCCCGAGGAGGTCGCTAATGCCCATCGTCACGGGGATATCCATATTCACGACCTGGATATGCTTTCCGGTTATTGTGCCGGCTGGTCCCTGAAAACATTGATCCGCGAAGGATTTAACGGCGTGCCGGACAAGGTGGAATCCGGGCCGCCGAAACATCTGAGTTCCGCGGTCGGTCAGATGGTGAATTTTCTCGGCACGCTCCAAAACGAGTGGGCAGGGGCCCAGGCGTTCTCTTCCTTCGATACTTATCTCGCTCCTTTCATCAAGATCGACAAGCTTCCTTATGAGGAAGTCAAACAGAGCATTCAGGAGTTCATCTACAACCTGAACGTTCCGTCCCGCTGGGGCACGCAGACGCCTTTTACGAACGTGACGTTCGATTGGGTCTGTCCCGAGGACCTCAGGAACGAACATCCGGTCATCGGCGGCAAGGAAGTGGATTTCGTCTACGGGGATCTCGGGGAAGAAATGGCGATGATCAACAAGGCCTACATTGAAGTCATGATGAGGGGTGACGCCAAGGGACGTGTTTTCACGTTCCCGATCCCGACCTACAACATCACGCCGGACTTTGACTGGGGTCATCCGAATTGTGAGCCGCTTTTTGAGATGACCGCGAAATACGGACTTCCGTATTTTCAAAATTTCCTCAACTCCGATCTCAAGCCGAACCACGTTCGTTCCATGTGTTGCCGTTTGCAGCTCGATTTGCGTGAGCTTCTCAAACGGGGGAACGGGCTTTTCGGGTCCGCCGAGCAGACGGGGTCCCTCGGGGTCGTGACCCTGAACTGCGCGCGCGTAGGTTATCTTTCCAAAGGGGATGAAAGCGCGTTCTTCAATCGCATCGATACTCTCCTTCAGATGGCAAAGACGAGCCTGGAGCTTAAACGTAAGATCATTCAAAGGCACATGGATGCCGGGCTTTTTCCGTATACCAAGCGTTATCTTGGGACCCTTCGTAATCACTTTTCCACGATCGGGGTGAACGGGATCAATGAGAGCATCCGCAACTTTACGGGCGGGAAAGAGAACATCACGACGCAAGAAGGCTATCAGTTTGCCCTTAAAACACTGGATCACATCCGCGCGCGCATCGTGGCGTTCCAGGAAGAGACCGGCCATCTTTATAACCTCGAGGCCACGCCCGCCGAGGGCGCGACCTACCGTTTTGCCAAAGAGGACATCAAACGTTTTCCGGACATTCTCCATGCCGGCACGGAGGAACGTCCTTATTATACGAATTCCTCGCAGCTCCCGGCGGCTTTTACCGACGACCCGTTCGAAGCACTGAGCCGCCAGGAAGAGTTGCAGCGTCGCTACACCGGCGGGACCGTGCTCCACCTTTATATGGGCGAGCGCATGTCGAGTGCGGAGTCTTGCAAGAAACTCGTCCGGCGGGCGCTCGAAGGTTACCGGATCCCCTACATTACCATCACGCCGACATTCTCGATTTGTCCGACGCACGGTTATCTTTCCGGCGAACATGAATTCTGCACCAAATGTGACCAGGAACTCATCAATCAAAAAATGCTTCATCACCATACGGCTGCGGAAACTGAGTCCCGCGCGGCGACCGAAGCGACACTTTAGGGGGGAGGTCATGACCCAGGATCAGGTTGTGTTAAAGGATGAAGAACGGACGCGTTGCGAAGTTTGGACCCGTGTGATGGGATATCACCGCCCGGTTGCCGGGTTCAACGTGGGGAAAAAAGGCGAATTTTATGAACGGAAATGCTTCGCCGAACCTAAAGAAGCCGGGTGTGGCTGTTCGTAGCGCATCTCACAAAGCGTTATTCCCGCATGTTTTAAGCGGGAATCCATTTCCTGGATCCCCGCTTTTCCGCCAAACAGCGCTGGACGGATCCGTCCTCTGGCGGACGCGGGGATGACAAAAGCCTGTGATGTTGAACGCTCCAAGTGATTTAAAAGATATCTGCGTTGCGGGCATCACGCCCTTTACGACGATAGATTTCCCCGGCCGACTGGCCGGGGTTTTTTATCTTCAGGGGTGTCCGTGGCGGTGCCGCTATTGTTATAATTCCGAGTTCTGGCCTCTGCCGGCACCAGGACAGGGCGTTCAGCTTGAACAAATCCTTCGATTTTTGGATTCCCGCAAAAGCCAACTTGACGGAATCGTGTTCTCCGGCGGGGAGCCTACCCTCCATGAACGTCTTCCGGTCTGGATGAAGGCTGTCAAGGAAATGGGTTTCGAGATCGGCCTTCATACCGGAGGGATTTATCCCGAACGTTTGAAAGAAGCGCTTCCGCTCTGCAACTGGGTGGGCATGGATATTAAAGCGCCTTTCGATCGTTATGAAAAGATTACCCAAGTCCCGCAGAGCGGTAACGCGGCCCGCCAAAGCGCCAAACTTATTCTTGCAAGCGGGGTCGCTTGCGAGTTTCGCACCACATCCCACCCCCGGCTTCTTTCGGAGGCCGATATCCTGGAAATGGCCGGGGAGCTTGCGGCTCTCGGCGCCAAAAATTATGTCCTGCAGTCCTTTCATGCAGAGCATTGTCCCGACAAGGAGCTTCGCGAAAACGCCCTTTCCGGCGCCGGCATTTCCGCCAATCTCCGTTCAACTCTTCAATCTCTTTTCCCTTCCTTTCACGTCCGGGAATGAGTATAAGGGCTTGTTGACATTTCTTGCTGTGGGTCTTTTCCCTCTCCCTTGGGGAGAGGGGCTGGGTGAGGGAATCGCCCTCATCCTCGCCTTCTCCCGAAGGAGAAGGGATGGGATATGCGTTGCCTAAAATAGCGGGAACGTGCCATATATCATATATGATATATGGCAGAAGAAAGACGTTTTGCATTCACCACGACGACAAGTAATGCCGCTGAAGGGGGAGCGGGGACGATGCAGATACGGAACAGGGTTGGTCTTGTAATTATTTCTTTCCTGTTGTTTTTTCAGTTTTCTTCCGTGATCCTTGCGGTCTCCGCCAAGGTTTCTTCGACAAGCTCAGGGCAGGTGGTCCCGGCGGGCGTTGTGACTTACGATCAGCTGGTGCACGCGATTCGCGAAGTCCGAACCGAGAGCCGGAAGAGGGTCGAGCAGGCCGTGCGGCAGGAAAAAGTCCGCGAGGCGTGGGAGACCGGAAAGCTCATTGACGAACACATCCTTCTCCACAAAGAACGCGCCGAGTATGGCAAGCACGTTCTCCTCAAGCTTGCCGTAGATCTGGATGTGAGTAACACTGAATTAAGTTGCATGCTTCAATTTGCGCGGGCCTATCCGATTCTTCCGCATGCGGAACAATTGAGCTGGTCGGATTACCGGGAACTGCTCTCCGTCAATGCTCCCGAGGAAAGAAATTCTCTGGCCGAGCGTGCTGGGAAAGAACATTGGTCACGGGTCCGGTTGCGGGAAGAGATCCGGAATGTTACCAAGGGTGGAAAGGCCGCTCCCGCAGAAGTTCTTACCGCAGAACCGGGAATTCCCGGAACGTACCGCGTTCTCAAAGCCACGGTCGGGGAGCACAAGGGCGAGCTCGTGCTGGACCTCGGATTTTCCTGTTACGCGAGTCTTTCTTCCATAATGTCATCCCCGAATCGACGATTTTCGTCGCCCCCGAAGGCTTTAATCGGGGGGCCAGATCCCCGATTACTACTTTCGGGGAGGGATCCGGGAGACACATTTCGGGAGGGTGATATTGTGATGCTGGAAAATGGGAAGCTTGAAACATCCCAGCTGGGCGTGGAAGCTCTTTACACCTACCGGGTTGACGTGGTGGAAGTCATCGACGGCGACACGCTCAAGGTCTCGATCCCGCTCGGCTTCGGGTTCACGATCGTCCAGAAATTGCGCCTGCGCGGGCTGGACGCCCCGGAGATCGAAAGCGCCGAAGGTAAAGAGGCGAAAGCGTTCCTTGAGAAGATGCTGAAAAGCACAGAAGCAGAGAAACAAGAAAAATCTCTGCCTCTTGCCTCCGGCCTCTCTGTTTCTCCGGTTCTTATCCGGACGACGAAATCAGATAAATACGACAGGTATCTGGCAGATGTCTTCATAGACCGTAGACCACAGACCGAAGACCGCAGCCAGTCTGAAGTCAGCAGTCCGCAGTCTGATTTTGTTTATGTGAACCAGGCCTTGCTCGACGAAGGTCTGGCTGTCAGAGTCAGCGAGTAGAATGAAAATATCATAAGAGCACATCGATATGGAATATCAAGAAAAATGCATCGCTTTTTTAGATGTCCTTGGTTTTAGAAAATATGTTGAGAAATCCGAGAATGGAACAGGGATGCCGTTGTCTGATTTGGTTGAGCTGTTGAAATCTTTCGGCTCTCCCGATGATATTGAAGAATTCAAAAAATATGGCCCGACAGCTTGTCCCCAAAGCACTTATAATCAACGAGACCTTAATTTTAAAATAACTCAAATTTCAGATGGCGTTGTCATATCTAGCGAGCTCTCACCTGCTGGGCTTATTAACTTAGTTAGTCATTGTTGGAAGGCGGTATTCAAACTGCTGAAAAAAGGGATATTGTGCCGTGGTTACATTATAAAAGGATTAATTTATCATACTGAGTCACAGGTTATTGGCTCTGGCTATATGAAAGCTTATGATAACGAAAAAAAAGTGGCGATTTTTAAAAATACCCCAAACGAAGAAAAACTTCCTCTTGTTGAGGTTGATCGGGATATTTGTGAATATGTTAAAAATTGCGGTGACCAATGTGTGAAGAAAATGTTTTCAAGATTTATAGAAGAAGACGGGGAATTAGCCGCGTTGTTTCCGTTCAAAAGACTTTCTCATGAGTTTTTAATCGCAGGGAACGGGATTAAATTCGATCCTCATGAAGAGAAAAATTCGAATCAGAATATGCGGGGAACAATTAAGAAGCTGATAAATCGGGTAAATGAATTTTCTAACAAAACGGATCCTGACGCTATGCGGAAAACCAATCACTATCTCAAAATGCTAAACGCTCAGCTTGTGATTTGCGATAAGACTGACGAGATGATTGACAAATTTAAATAATATGGACGAAACTCCGCAGAGTGTAATCCGGGAATATGTCGACTTTGTGAACCGACAAGTTGGCGTCTATATGGATGCACTTGCTGGATTTGCAGGACATCTTACGCGCGTCGAACGTCAGGTTCATCGTGTCAATAGGCCAGTAAGCTCGCGTATTGATAATACAGGACAACGCGTGGTTGTATGGGCGAGTTACGAAGATCCTACAAAACCTGATGTAATTCATAACCGTATAATTCGAGCCAATGATTATATTGCTGCCAACTCCAAAGGTGGTTCGAATGAGCAACAACACTCACAAGCCGTCTTGATATTCATTTTTACATACTGGGAAGATGAAATTAGGCCGAGATTAGCATCTTTAAGAAAAGTTAAGCCGGAAGAAATACGTTCTGACATAATGGGAGACTTAAGGATTTTACGAAATGTCATTCTCCACGCAAAGGGTATCATTCGTGCAGAAAAACATAAGGAGCTAAAGAAATTATCTGGCATGTTCGTCATTGATCAACCAGTGTGCATTTCTTATATAAATATGCATCAAATCTTTGTTTTAATAAAACAGGATTGCGCAAGAATGCTATTTGAATTGTGGGGCATAAAAAATGTGCCGATTCAAGCTAGTGAAATTAAGGATATTGCAATTCAATAAACTAATCTGGAAAAAAGAGGAGTTATGAAAAAGCGCAAGGGAAGCAAGGGCATGGACAATAAAGGGTGGTTCGGGCGGTGGTCGAATCAGTATGACCGGACGCTGGGGAGTATCAGTTTTCACCGGGGGCTGCTGGACCTTGTGGTCCGGAATCTGAGGATAAAAGCCGGCGATAAAATACTCGACCTCGGATGCGGGACGGGGCTTCTCAGTCTGAAATGCCTCGAGAAAGCGCGCTGTTCGGTCACAGGAGCCGATTACTCCCAAAAGATGATCGACGTTTTTAACGACAAGATCAAAAAGCTGAAATTGAAGGACAGGGTTTCCCTTTGTCTGATGGATGCGGCGTCACTCAAGTTCAAGGACCGTACGTTTGACAAAGTCGTGTCCTCGGTCGCCCTGCACCACCTTGAGGACAAATTGCCGGTCTTGAAGAGGGTTTTCAGGGTCCTTAAACCGGGCGGCATTTTCATTATCGGGGAAGTGGATATGGATGCCACCGGAAAGCATACCGATACGAAAAGGCTCAAGCGTATGCTCAGGGTCCTGGAGCAAGAGTGGATTCCCGCCTTGAAAGATGCGGGGGTCGGGGCCTTCTCGCAGATGTTCGACAACGGGAAAAAACACATCCTGAATGAGGGTGAATATTGTCTCCGCCTTAAACAATGGGCCCTGCTTTGCAGAAAAGCCGGTTTCGTGAGCGTTTGCGTGAAGCGAGTGCCACACCACAAGGTTTTCGGGATCGTTGCGGCCAAAAAACCGTAAGAGGATCTTGAAAGTCTCGGATAAGGCATGGAGAACCGGACGTAAGTGAAAGAGGAGAGCGTATGCCAGTCTATATGATCGTTGAGGCCAAAGAGGTGATGGATAAGAAGAGGTACGCAGAGTATATTCAAAAAGTGCCGCAGGTTATTGAGAAATTTGGCGGCAAATACTTGGTTCGCGGCGGCAAGGTGACCGTTGCTTCCGGTGACTGGAACCCGTCACGGATGATCATAGTTCAATTTGAAACGATGGAGAAATTCAACGCGTGGTGGAATTCACCGGAATATCAGGCCATCGCGTCGTTACGCGAAGAGGCAGCCCGGACTAACGCGATCGTGGTGGAAGGGGTCTAAATAAAATTTTATGAAAAAAGTCCTCCTGAAGACTTTTGGCTGCCAGATGAACACCTACGATTCCCAGGTGGCGGCAGGGATACTGGAAAAAGCCGGGTTCGAGGTGATCCTCGATAACGACGACACGGACGTGTGGACAAAGAAGCGGGCACCGCACTTGTCTCTCAGTGAGCCAAGTACGGGCCGTGAGGCTTTTGATAAATCCTTGCCGCCGCACTTGTCGCCCAACGCGCCAAGTACGGGTCGCGAGGTTTTGGACAAACCTCTGCGACCCGACATCGTTCTTATGAATACGTGTTCGGTACGGGAACATGCCGAAGAGCGGGTTTGGGGGCGGCTCGGGATGCTGGGCGTTGAGAAGAAAGAGCGGCCGGAGCTTGTTATCGGTCTCATGGGTTGTATGGTCGAGGAACACCGGGAAAAGCTTTTTAAGAGATTTCCGTATCTGGACCTGATGGTCGGGACGCGTCACGTGAAGGAACTTCCGGAAATGATCCGTCAAGTGTTCGAGACCCGAAAGCAAGTGTTACGTATAAAGCAAGATGGTATCTCTATCGAGTATAGCGAGACCACGAAACGCGCGAGTGGTTTCCACGCGTGGCTTCCCATCATGACCGGGTGTGATAAGGCCTGCACGTTCTGCATCGTTCCGCTGACGCGGGGAAGCGAAGTCTCGATGCCGGCGGGGGAGGTGTGCCGCGAGGCCGAGCGTTTGGTCGCCGACGGCGTCAAGTGGATTACGCTCTTGGGCCAGAACGTGAATAGCTACGCTGGTTCAGAGCCGGGAGTTGGGAGTTCGGAGAAAATAAAAGGATCGTTCCGAACTCCGGACTCCAAATTTCGAACTGAAATGTCCTTCCCCAAATTATTGGAGACGCTTTGCAAAATCGACGGGCTAGAGAGGATCTCATTTACCACCTCGCATCCGCAGGACGCGACGGAAGAACTTTTTCAGGTGATCGCCAGGAATTCCAAGATCGGCCGGCGGTTCCATCTGCCTTTGCAGTCGGGCTCCGATCGCATTCTCAAACGGATGAAACGGCTTCATACCTACACGGAATACAAAGCGAAGATCGACAGACTGCGGGAGCTCGTACCGGAAATTTCGATCACGACCGACATCATCATTGGATTCTCCGGAGAAACGGAAGAAGACCACCTCGCGACGCGGCGCGCGCTCGAGGAGATAAGGTTCGACAGCGCTTTTATCTACAAATATTCCTTGCGGCCGCAAACGCCCGCGGCCCGGCTTTCGGATGACGTTCCATTCGATCTGAAAGCGTCGCGTAATCAGGAACTGATTATGGCCCAAAGAAAGATCTCGGAGGAGAAGAGCCGGGCGCTCCTAGGAAAGACGTTTACGGTTTTTGTGGAAGGGCGCAACGTTGACGATCCCAAGGAACAGGTAGGGCGTATGGACCAGGACAGGCGCGTGCTCTTTGAAGCGGACGAGGACTATGCGGGGCGATTTGTCCGGTTGGAATTGACCGGCCTGCATCACGAGACCTTTCGCGCCAGGGTAGTTTAAGTAGACGAATTAAACTTTTGTGAATTTCACTTGTCTGTCATTCCCGAATGCTCTTATCGGGAATCCATGGTTCCTAGATACCCGCTTAAAACATGCGGGTATGACAACACACTAAAAGATTTGTGCTCGTTTACCTAGTCCCGCTGGACTTTCAGCATTTTCTTCAGCGTAATGATCTCAAATCCTTCCTTCTCAAAGCGGGGGATCTCTGTGGCCAGAACTTCAAGTGTTTTTGCGCGGTAATGACCGATGGCGATAGCGTTGCCTTTCTCACGCGCGACGGTCCTGAGTTGGTTGAGCTGAGCGCGGATCGCAGGCTTCGAATCTTCGTTATCCAGAAAAACGCCTCGGGCGAGGATCGGGAGCCCTATCGAACGGCCCACGGAGGGAACAACGGATTCTTGCGTGGTGTAGCTGTCCAGGAAGAAGAGCCCGCGCCGCTTTAAATCTTTCAGGATGATGGTCATCATTTCTCGGTCCGCGGTGCCGCGAGAACCCATGTGATTGTTCACGCCAACGTGGTTGGGCACCGAGTCCAGGTCGCGGGCGAGCATGCCCAGGATATCCGGAGGGCTCATTGTGTCCACGATAAGCCCTCGCCCTGGGATCTTGTCCTGCAGGGTATCCAGAGGAAGATGGAGGATGACCTCGGCGCCTGTCTGCCGGCTCATATCCCCGTAATACCTTGAATAAGGGAGTAGGGGCAAAATGGCGTATGTGACCTTGTCGCCGAGGGACTTTAATTGTGCCGTGTGCCGGTTGTGATTCCCGACGTCATCGATCACAAAAGCGATCTTGGGATGGCCGCTGCGGCGGTGGAGCGTCGGGAACTTGAAAGTCCCGGGCAGGGGGTGGCACTTCCAAAGCAAAAATCCGCCCCACACGCAAAGTCCCAGCACCAGAAAAGTCACCAATCTTCTTTTCTGTTTTTTGGTCAGTTTGAGTTTAAAGACAAAGAGTTTTCTTCGGGCCATAAGAGCGTCCTTTATAGCATAAAAACGGCAAAAGCCCCGATGAATTAACACAGCAAAACGCATGGGGTGTATCACCCGTAACTGCGGACGGCTAAAAAGAGGAAAAAAGCCGCATTCCAAACGACGCTCGCGAGGCGAAGCGGGCAGGGTGGCCGGGAGACTTCGTCTCCGTCAACGGCGGTTCATCGTCTCCCGCGGCCGACGACCGTCTGCGCTCTCACACTTCAACCCGCCGTTGGCGGCACTGATTCTCACGAAAAAATAACGGGTAATCAGTACCGTCCAATTCACCCTATGAAAATAAAACCAGAGAATTGGGCGGGACCAAGCTCGAAGTGTTCCGAGAGCTGACTCCGTCGAAGTTTCTCGTCCGAGCGAAGTCGAGCGCGCGAGCGAGAAATTCCTCGCCGGGGAATTTCGAACGTTCGAGAGGTGTGTGGCTTTTTCCCTGGGGAGGGGATGAACACATCTCACGTCTTGCAAGTCATGCCGTGTCTTGATAGGATAACCCCAATTCTGTCCTTGGAGATTCTTGATCATGGAAAACGGGAAACAGCCGTTTCAAAAATGCGCGAAGGAACTGATCAACCTCGTGTTAGAGAGCGAGGGACATGAGCATGTTTACCGTGAGTTTTGCGCCTTGGAGCCCAAGCTCAAGAGCATCGCGTTCGAGGCTTTTTGCCGGGAGTATGTGCCCGCCAAGCTGGCTTTGGGCTGTGTCTATTGGGTCGGTTGTTGCGCCCATCATCGGATCGAGGATAAGAACCTGAAGAACTTGTATTTTAAAGAAGTGATGAGCCTCTTCGGGTCGCCAAAATCCCTGGAGGAAGCGACGCGCTTCAGTGAGAGCCTTTATGCTTCCAACGCGGACAAGGAACAATCGCCTGTACTGGGTGTTCTGGTGCATCTTTTTCATAAACTGGGGCTTGAGGCCATCGTGAAACTCAGAGATGATGACGCCGGGGCGCTTAATTCAGGATTTCATTTCATGATGCATGCAAGCGAAGCCCTCAAAGTCATTTTTGAAGCGAAATTTGAAGATTTTTTTTACGCCAACGAAGATCTCCGCATCGCGGACACAAGAAAGAAGGCATAACATGATCCAAAAGGTCCATCGCAACAACATGGTCTGGATCGACATGGAAATGACGGGGTTGGACCCGGAAAAAGAAAAGATCCTTGAGATCGCCACGATCATCACGGACGGAAACCTGAATATTTTGGCAGAGGGCCCTGATCTCGTGATTCATCAGCCTGCGAACGTTCTCAAAAGTATGGATGAATGGAACCAAGCCCATCACGCCAAGTCGGGCCTTATTGAGGCCGTGAAGGCATCGGCCATGACGGTTAAAAAGGCCGAGCAGTTGACCCTGGAGATCATCCAGGAATATTGCAAGCCCAAGAAAGCGCCGCTCTGCGGTAATTCCGTTCATCACGATCGCAGGTTCCTCCTGAAATACATGCCGAAGATCGACGGGTACCTTCACTACCGGCATGTGGATGTGAGTTCTCTCAAAGCGCTCATTGCCCGCTGGTATCCGAAGGACAAGGAGCCGCCCAAGGGGAAATCGCACCGCGCGCTTTCCGATATCCGGGAATCGATCTCGGAGCTCAAGTTCTACCGGGAACGGTACTTTAAGTAGTGTCGTTCTTGAAGTTCGAAAATACGTCAAAGGGACGTTCATGGCAGAAGAAATTTTAAGCGGGGAAACCTCAGGAGGAAGTCAATGAAGAACATTGGTGTGGCAGTGATCGTTGCGGTCGCGGTCGTCGCGTCCGCCTTCATCGTAAAAATGGGGATCGAAAATTCCAAAGCGATCTATTCTCTTTTCGGTTATGAAGGCGTGGTTTATCGCGTGAACGGTGCGAATGGGCGGATCGACGTGCTTGTGCCGAGCAGTGAAGCGGCGCTGCTTTTTCCCGTCGGTCAGATACAGCTTCCCGGGGCCAAAGACCAACTGACGAGTGAGCAGAAGAAAAGTTTTACGCAGAACATCCGGACACTTTCCCAGTATATTCAAAGTGAGCGGGCGCGCAGTCTCGGTTTGAAAGAGGGGGCCGCTTCGCGGTCGAAGCCGTAGTTTTGAGTCCGGATCACTTGCATAGAGGGCCAGATAAGCGGAGGGACACGCCTCCCGGATCCGGCCCGGGCGGTTGGTGGGCTTGAGGGCCTCTACGATGTCAAAAAGATCCAAGAAAAACGCGCAGAACATTATCGCGATCGTCTACGATTTTGACGGCACACTTTCTCCCGGGAATATGCAGGAAGAAACGATCTTTAAAGCATACGGGATCGATAAAAAAAAATTCTGGGCAAGATCCCAGTCGCTGGTGGTCCGCAGAGGTTATGAGAAAACCCTCGCCTACTTAAAGCTTTTGATCGATGATCCCGTTTTCAAAAAGCGCCCGCTCACAAAGCGAAAACTCCGGGAACTTGCAAAGCATCTGCCCTACTATCCCGGTGTTGACGAAGGTTATTTCGACCAGCTGAACACGTTCATTTGCTCCCTTCCGGAAGTCCGTGAGGCCGGCATTACTCTCGAACATTATATTATCTCGAGCGGGCTCCAAGAGATCCTCGACGGCGTGAGTATCCGGAAGTATTTCAAGAAGATCTACGCTTGCGAATATGATTTTCAGGGAGGGCGCCCCGTTTTCCCCAAGCTTGTCATCAACGACACGAATAAAACTCAGTTCCTTTTCCGCATCAACAAAGGCAAATTCAAGCTCAGCGAAAGCATCAATGAACATATGCCCGAAAAGGAACGCCGTATTCCTTTCCGGAATATGATCTATGTCGGAGACGGGATCACGGATGTTCCTTCCATGACGGTGACCCAGAAAGCCGGCGGCAATGCCATCGCGGTTTTCGATCCGGCGAGGCGGGTGCCGCGTGCCGTGAAGGCCATGGTGGCGGAACACCGCGCGGAACATTTCGCGCCCGCGGATTTCAGGCCCCAGTCGCTTTTTGTGAAGATCCTGCGCCAGACTCTGAAGAAGATCATTGCCTCGATCGTTTACCGCTCCTCGGCCGAGCGTTCTTCGGACTGGGTCCGACGGCACATGTAGGGGAACGCGCCGGGATGATGTTTTCATGATCCGTCTCTTTATTTCAGCTTGCGGAGAATAAATGAAGGTCGAAGTTTTTAGAAAAATAGACCGCTTGGTAGGAGTGCCCGCATGCTTTTTATTATCCCTCTTTTTCTACATAAAAAAGCATCTCTTTCCCGGCCAAAAAACAATAGAACAGCCTCAAAATATACTTTTCTTGCAGCTTTCAGAGTCGGGCGCGATGTTACTTACCTATCCGGCGATAAAAAAAATAAAAAAGAGATACCCTCACGCCCATATTTATTTCTGGGCATTTAAAGAGAGCTCGGAATTCATCGATCTGTTGGGGGTGATCCCTGAGGAAAATGTTGTTCTTATGCGAAGCGCAAATATCTTCACACTGCTGGGGGATGGCCTAAGAAATATACGGGAGATCAGAAGATGGAACATCGACACGGTAATCGATATGGAGCTTTTTTCGAGGTTCTCCAGTGTTCTGAGTTTTCTGACGGGAGCTAAAAACAGGGTCGGTTTTTATCGATATACGCTCGACGGGCTCTACCGGGGGAATCTGAATACGCACAGGGTAGCGTATAATGCCTACGCTCATATCAGCAAAAATTTCATCTCTCTCGTCCAGTCTCTCGATGCTTGTTTAGATAGTGTGCCCCTGCTGAAAAGCCCCTGGGATGACAGTGACTGCTCTTTGCCCCGGATGAGTATTACCGATCAGGATAAACAGCAGCTCTGGAGCAAATTGAAGTCAACCAACAGCTTAGTTAACGAAAAAAAATGGATCGTTGCGATCAATCTCTGCCTTGACGATAAAATCAGTATCAGGCAATGGCCCGTAGAAAATTATTTGGAGTTGATCCGGAAGTTGCTTGAGAACACGGATTTTTTTGTTGTCTTGATCGGGTCTGGTTCAAAGCATGCTGCGTCTATTCTGCCTCAACATGAACGCTGTATCGACCTAATGGATAAGGTCACGCCTCGTGAGATGGTAACCCTTTTTAATATTTCCGGGATGTTGATAAGCGCTGACGGCAGAATGATCCATTTATCTTCTTTGACCGACACGCCTATCGTGGCCCTTTTTGGCCCTGAGACGCCCCTGTTGTATGGACCGCTTACTAAAAATAAAAAGATCTTTTACAAGGGATTCGCCTGCAGTCCTTGTCTGTCCGTTTACAATTACAAGAATTCAGTATGCAGGGACAATCAATGCATGAAGGCCATCACCGTCGATGAGGTTTATGGCACGGCCCTGGAAATATTAGGAAAAGCCTGCGGAGTACAAAAACCTCTATGATGGGGAGGTTCATGAACAAGAAGTATTGGGTGGTTGTCCTGCTGACAGGCATCCTTCTTTTTCATTTCGCTAATAACTTCGTGTGGTTGACCGTCAACAATAGTACCATCGAAGGATGTGATGGCAACGAGCACATGATAACGGCTTTAAGTTTTCAGCTTTCATTGAAGGCGATTCTGGATGCCCGCCTCTCTTTTTCAGGAACTATTTCACGAGCATGCGCACTATTCAAGGAATGGCCTACGTCTAACTGGCCGCCTTTTATTTACTTAACAGCTTATTGGGTAAATCCGGATGATTTCTCTTTTTTCCGTACGAGGCTGTATGTAAATTTTATTTTTTTTGCTTTGCTGGTGCTGTCCGTCTATTTTTTAGGAAAGAAATGCTTCAATCGAAGAGTCGGTTTGATCGCCGCTTTTCTTGTGAGCTTTTATCCCGCTACGTATGCGTTCTCGCGGCAATTTGGATTGGATTTTCCGCTTGCTTCGTTGACAGCCGTTTGTATGTGCTTCTGGGCATACTCTGAAAACTTTTCCAGGAGGCAGTATTCTCTGCTTTTCGGATTAAGCCTTGGAATTGCCACTTTAGTGAAGCTGCAAATAATGTTTTTTGTATGTGTTCCGCTAACCTATTCATTTTTTAAAATATTTGGCAAGGAAAATCAGGGTAAATTAAGGTCCCTATGCAATCTCTTTTTCAGCCTTGTTGTTGCCTGTTTCTTTTTTTCCTTATATTGGGGAGCCAAGTTAAAGGACGTGTTGATAAATTTTTACCAGCATGCTTTTTCCCTTTATCCATTTTATAAAAGCGAAATTGTTCCCACCCTGGGTGCGAGCATGGGTCTGCCGACCTTAATGCTTAGTTTTAAAAATGTTATTTTTTATCCCCAATGGGCGCTGCTTCTTCTTTCATTTTGGCTTTTTGGATTATTCGTCGTGGCTCTCTTAGTGTTCCTTATCAGAAAAAATAAATGGCGAACATTTTTTTTATTAAATTTGCTGGTTCCGTATCTTATTCTGACTTTTATTTCTGTGAAATGGCCGAGATATGCGTTACCCCTCCTCGTGCCGGTGAGCATAATCTCCGCCTGCTTTATAGATGGGCTTAAGCCTAAGTATTTTAAAATGTTAATATTGGGAGGAGTGTTTTTTTATTGCGTTGGATTTAATTTGTCAAGTTCTTGGCATATATATCGTGATGATTACCTGCCTGATTATGCAACTCCAAGCTCTCACCCTCCTGATTCTGAGGATCTTATGGAAATGATGAAAAAAAAAGGCGTTATCTCGCACATTGAGAATAGACTGCGGAAACAGGATAGAGTGAAAATAAGATATCTGGCGACCCATCCTCTTTCTAAAATAATGGATCTGTACCTTTATTTTCAAAACGATATCTTAAGCAATAAGATAGATATTGAGCGAATCAGTGAGTCTGATCTAAATTCTCTCGAGGATGTCGATTATGTCTTTGCTATGCTGCATTGGGAAAATCCCGATTTGCTTTCTTTGGATCGCGGGGCTTTTTTACCAAAAGAAGTATTGTTAAAAAATTACAAGGTAGTGTCCGAAGTGGATGATTGCCACATCTTTTTAGAAAGAAAATGAAAAAAGTTCTTTTGTTTAACCCCCCATCCATCACCTTTAATTACTCCAGGGATTATTTTTGTTCAAAGACATTAAAAACCCGCTACGTTGAACATCCCGTCGATTTATTGGTCTTAAGCGGCGTCCTCATTCATAAATTCGAAGTGGATATTTTAGACGCAATGGTGCCGGGTCTGAGTTCTTATGACTGTTTGATCAAAATAAGGGATTTTTCACCGGAGATTATGATTTTTCTTTCCGGCTCCGCATCCTGGGTCGATGATTTCAAATTCATGAAACAGGTCAGGGAAAAAAACCGGGCTTTAAAAATCATCGGGATCGGAGATATTTTTCTTGATAGAGATATCATCGTAAATCATGAATGGATCGATGCTGTTTTATTGGATTTTACTTCCGGAGATATTGTGAATTATCTTGAGGGCCATTTTGATAGGGTAAAAAATATGTTTTTCAGGAATCATGGCGGCGTGGTTTTTGCCGAAATGGCCCAACCCCATAATGAAGAATTCGAAATTCCAACTCCCCGGCATGAATTATTTTTAAAAGGACGATACACTTTCCCTTTTGCCAAAAGGCTTCCCTTTACGACGATCCTTACGGATTTCGGCTGCGGATCGGGGTGCCCTTTTTGTCTCTATAGCACCTTGGGTTTTAAATTACGCAAATTGGAAAATGTGTTCGAAGAATTAGAACACATACGCTCTTTGGGGATCCGAGAACTTTTTATTAAAGATCAAAGCTTTGGGCATAATAGAGAACGCGCACTCCAATTTTGCAGGGGAATGACCCAGCGTGGCTGGCGTTTTTCCTGGACCGCTTTTTCTCGGGCAGACTCGATGGATCTTGAATTGGTCTCGGCCATGAAAGAAGCCGGCTGCCACACGTTGATACTAGGAGTGGAAACCGCGAATGAAGATTTATTGAGAAAATTCAAACCCGGTCTTACGTTAGGGGAAATAGACAGCGCTTTAAAACTATGTAAAAAGCTGAAAATTCGCACCGTGGGGACGTTTTGTCTCGGGCTTCCGTCCGAGACAACAGAAAGTGTCTTGAAGACCATTGATTATGCAATCAGATCAGGTTGTGATTTCGCCGCTTTTAATGTTTTTGTGCCCAAGACAGGAACCAGGCTTGGAAAAGAATTGCTCCAGCATGCCGGGGGCAAGAAGCTGATCGATAGGGAGTGGGATCAATCCGGCATGAGTTCTATTTCGGGGAATGGAATTATTTCGGAGGAGGAGATGGCCGGCTTGTTATCCTTTGCGATTCGGAAATTCTACATTCGTTTCAACTATGTGTTAAACCGTATCTTGAATTTAACAAGTGTTACGGATCTAAGAATGTTGTTTCAAAGCGGAATGAGCCTCCTAAGTTCGACGACAAAAAAGAATAAGGTCAGAGCAGCTCCCTAGGGAGCAAAATTTAAAATGAGGGAGGTCATTTCCTCTAAAGAAGAAGCGCGGTTGATCTTGTCCCGAAGTTGGGCGACGTTCGGGCATCCCTTGAAATACCAAGCCGCGATCTTTCTGGACTGAAGAACGCCCGTTTTTTCTCCTTCGTATTGGACCTCGAGCCGGATGTGTTCAAGCACGACCCGTTTTTTTTCTTCGAACGAAGGCAAGTCCGGAGTTTGGCCGGAGAGAACGGCGCGGATACCGGCATAGAGCCACGGATTTCCGAGGGCGCCTCGGCCGATGGCGACGCCGTCACATCCCGTTGTTTCCATCATGCGTTTCGCGTCCTCGGGAGCGAAAACGTCGCCGTTCCCGAAGACAGGGATCTTCAGGTTTTTTTTGACGAGTCCGATCGCGCTCCAGTCCGCTTTGCCCGTGTAGCCCTGCGCGCGGGTCCGTCCGTGAACGGTGACAGCAGAAAGTCCACGATCTTCCGCAAGCCGTGCGATGGCGAGAGCTTCCTTGCCGCCCGGATCGGTGAATCCGGTGCGCATTTTGACGGTCACCGGGATCTTTTTTACGCGGGCCATGACATTTTTAAAGATCTTTTCGGCAAGTTCGGGCCGTTGGAGGAGTGCGGATCCCGCCCCGGGTCCCGTGACTTTGCGTACCGGGCATCCAAAATTCAGATCGAGGATCTCGAACCCCATGGCCTCGATCATGGCCGCGGCTTTTCCCATGGAATCCGGGTTGTGGCCGACGAGCTGAGCGCCGAGCGGCTTGTCGCCCGGAACCCTGCGAACGAGAGGGAGAGTCCGTTTGTTCTCCCGTGCCAGAGCTTCGGCGGAGATCATTTCGGTGAACGCCAGTTCGAGTCCTAATCCGCGGGCGACCAAGCGGAACGCGATATCCGTGCAATCTGCCATGGGGGATTGGAACACATGGGTTTTCAACGAGAGTTTTCCGAGTTTTATCATCAAAGCGCCTCTAGGATAAATAAAAATGCCGTATGGGCATGGCGTTTTTATGGATCTTACGGGTTCGTAGTGCCGTACGTTCACTCCTCAAATAATGGAGAACGGTAGTAGAAAAAATCGTGAGTCAAGGTATAATACCCGAAATCGGTTCGCCCTGCCCAAATCTTTATTCGAAGGGCGAGTCATTATGATCGGAATAGATTTTTATTCCATGAGAATCAGGACAGAAATATTCACCCAATAAGGAAAGGGAAAGGCTATCGCCATGATCGAACCTAAATCCGTCCAAGCTTCCGAGGATTGGGGCGTCGTGCTCCAGTCCGTTCCTTCTAAGAATAAGAAAGAAATTATAAAGCGCCTTGGGGAGATTTTTGAAATCGATAAGCGGGATGCCGAGCAAATTCTCTCGAACATGCCGCTCATCCTTGTGGACAACCTCTCGTTCGGGCTCGCCGCCCGCATCAAGAAGTTTTTTCTGACGATCGGCGCGGTCGTGGAAACAACGAACCACGACATGATCAAGAAGAATTGTTTTCAGGTTCTCTGGCCGCAGACGCCGGACCTTGCCTTCTTTATGAAGTATGAGGCAGGGTCGGCGGAGGCATCCCTCCAGGGGAAAAAGGGTAAAGCCAAGTCCGGGAGTTTTGCCCTTTCCGAAAAGAAGGACGGAAAAAATGAGATGAGTCCGGAGGTGCCAAAACCTCACGAAAAACCTTCGTCCGGGAAACCCTCTCAAGAAACTCCGCCGATCATTCCTCTCAGTCCATCGGCCGCTGTGATGCCTGTCCAGGAATCTCCCGCTATTGTTCCTCTCAGTCCGCCGGCCCCTGAGACGCCTATTCAGGAATCTCCCGCAATCGTTCCTCTCAGTCCGTCGGCCCCTGTGGCGCCTGTTCCAGATCCTTTCCCCGTCGTCTTTGAAGAGAAACCGGCGGAGGCTTCGCCGGCGGGTGGCGATCAGGATTGGGAACGGCGTGCCAGTGAATTGAATGAAAAGCTGAGAAAGTTCCATGAGGAGAAGCAGGAATTGCACGCGCAACACGCGGAAGCGGCCGAAAAAGTGAAGAATGAATATCAGCAGAAACTTGAGGAGGAGAAGAGAAAGAGTTCTGAGAGGGCCAAAGAGTGCGAAGATCTTCAGAGGGAAGTCCAGAAACACGAGTTGTTAACCCGAGAAGGGGAGGCGTGGCGCTCAAAAGCGGAAGCCCTGGCTGAGAAGGTTCGTGAGCTTGAGACGAGCCTAACGCAGAAGGTTGCCGAGATCGAGGAGTTGATCCGGCAAAAAGCCGATCTTTCCCAGCGGGCGGAGAATGCCGCGGCGGAAACGCAGCATGAACTTTCGGTCCTTCGGAGTCGTGAGCAGGAATCCTTTCAGAAGATCGAGGGATTGGAGCGGAGCGTTCAGGAGATGACGGGGGCGTTGCGGTCCCGCGATGGCGTGCTCGCTCAATTCGAGAAACAGATCATGGAGCTTGCCGAAAAATCCAAGGGGTATGAGTCGTTGCACCGGGAACATGCGCAACTTGCCCGGGAGCGTGCTACGATCCGTCAGGAGTATGACGCAAAGCTCGAAGAAAGGGAGGCGCGGTTGGCGAAGGCCGAGGAAGACCACCGCCGCTACCGGAGTCGAACGGACCGAAAGAATGCCGCGGCAGCGCGCGAACTTGGTGAATGGATCCGCGGAATGGACACGATCCGCCAAGGACTTCAGAAGTTGATCCTTTTTCTTGGAAGTGAATCCGCGGTTCTCGACGGCGAAAAGAAATCCAATCTAAAGTCCCCGTTGACCCGCGGATCGGATGCGCCGAATACGGAAAAAAATTGAGTTCTTCCGGAGCGGGCCACGACCGTTCCGGATGATTTTGTCCCTGTGATTTATGAGAATCAGTGCCGCAGAAATCCGCAAAATGGATGAGGCCGCTCTCCGGGATTACTCCATGCCGAGTCTTCTTCTCATGGAAAATGCCGGGCGGAGTGTCAGCGAAATTATATTCAGGGACTATAGGCCCCGCAAGGTTCTGATCTTCGCGGGAAAGGGGAATAATGGAGGCGATGGGTTGGTGGCCGCGAGACATCTCTCAAATCGCGGCTATCCGGTGCAGGTTGCTTTTTTTGAATCTCCCGCCGGGCTCAAAGGCGATCCTCTTCTGAATTTTTCGATCCTCGACAGGATGAATATTCCGTGGGTCCTGATGGACGCCGTTTCCGAAGAAGAAATCCTCAGTTTTTGCAAAAAGTCGGAACTTTTGGTCGATGCGATCTTTGGCGTTGGCATTCATAGCTCCGTGCGCGGGATCTTTGAAAAAGCCATTCATGCGATCAACAGAAGCCAAAGACCGGTGGTGAGTATTGATATTCCTTCCGGATTGGACGCGGATACCGGAAAAGTTCACGGGGCTGCGGTCAAGGCGACGAAAACCGTGACGCTGGCCTTGCCGAAACCCGGACTTTTTGAAGGCGAAGGCCCCCGCTACGCCGGGCAGATCGAGGTTGTGGACATCGGTATTCCTCGCGCATTGCTTTTGCCATTTATCAACGATAAGGCTCGTATTCGTAATGACTTGCAGTCTCAAGGATGATGCGCAACGGACAGGTTTGAGGCTTGACACCCTTTGTGCTTTCTGATAAAAACGCTCGCTTTTCTTAATCGTATTTTATGAACAAGGCTCAATATTCAAGAAAAGGTCCCACGTGCGAACCTTAAGGCGTTTTCCGGATTGGTTGCGGCGGGCGTTGCCCGAGAATTCTTCGCAAAGGACCCGCGCCATTCTGAGTAAATATGAATTGAACACCGTTTGTCGCGCGGCCATGTGTCCGAACAGTCATGAATGCTACGCCCAAGATACCGCGACGTTCATGATCCTGGGAGGCGTTTGCACTCGTCATTGCGGTTTTTGTGCCGTGCCGACCGGCAGGGGTGAGAGACTTCGCGGCGATGAGCCCGAGCGTGTGGCGTTTGCGGCCAAAGAACTGGGGCTTCGTTATGTGGTGGTCACCTCGGTCACCCGGGACGATCTTGCGGATGAAGGGGCGGGACATTATGCCTGCACCGTACGGGCCGTAAAGAGAGAGAGCCCCGCTTCGCAAGTGGAGGTTCTGACCCCGGATTTTCACTCTCGTGAAGAGCTGCTTCGCTGTGTGATCGATGCCGGGCCCGAGGTTTTTAATCATAACCTTGAGACCGTAGAACGGTTGCAGCGGGTGGTAAGGCCTCAGGCGGATTATCAGTGTTCCCTCAAGACGCTCGAGATCGCCAAGAGATTGGCTCCGCAGCGGATCACGAAAAGTGGTCTGATGCTTGGGCTTGGAGAAACAGTTCCGGAGATTCTGGAAACAGGGCGCCATCTTTTGTCGGTGGGAGTCAACATGATGACGCTCGGACAATATCTGCAGCCGACGGCGCAGAGCCTGGAAGTGCAGGAATATGTGACGCCGGAGAAATTCCAGGATCTGACGCGTAAGCTTATGGCGCTAGGATTTGAAAAGGTTCTTGCGGGTACGTATGTCAGAAGTTCTTACCACGCCCGGGAGACTTTCTCGGGTCTGGGAGAAGCGCGGACCTGCGGAAATTCGGAAACTTGCACGGGCATTTAAAAAAGGAGAACGCGGACGATGCTGGAGGTTCTGGCCAAGGGTTTAGGAAAGAATGTGGATGAAGCGACGGTGAAGACATGGTTTTTTGAAGAAGGGGATGCGGTCACCGAAGGGGATGATCTCGTGGAACTTGCGACTGAAGATTCGGTCGTGATGATCTCCGTCCCCGCGACAGGCGTTCTGGCGGAAGTTTGCATGGATGAGGGTGATACGGTTCAGCGCGATGAAGTTCTTTGCATCATCGATGATGAAGAAAGCGGTTTAAGCGAAGATTCAGAAGACGACGGGGCTTAAATGACCGAAATACTCAGACTTAAAAGCCCCGCCGATTTTATCGGAAGGCAGGGAAGCGGCGTAATTAGTTTCGGTTCCGGGCAACCTGACTTGCCTCCGCCGAAAGAAGCGTTTCAGGGTATTGATCTGAAACGCGATCTGCGTTACGGGCTCATCCAGGGGGAAGTTAAATTGCGCGAAAGTCTGGCCCGGGAATATCCCGGCTCCACCGCGGAAAATTTCGTCATCACGAACGGAGCCTCCGAGGCGCTCGACCTTATTTTCAGGGGATGGTCGAAAGGCGAAAAGGTATTGCTCCCTCGTCCGTATTATTATTCCTATCTCCCCATTATCGAATTAGCGGGGATGGTCCCGGTCTATACGGATCTGGTGGACGGCCGGATCGATCTGGATGATTTTAAGAAAAAAATAAAGGATTGCCGCGCCGTTTTGATCAATTCCCCCTCCAATCCGACCGGAAGGGTCGAGACCATCGAAACCTTAAAGGAGATCGAAAAGATCACCCAGAAGCTCGGTATTTATGTTGTTTCGGATGAGGTGTATAAGGACCTGATTTACGAGCGCGAAAATTATCATATTAACGGTGATCATGTGATCACGGTCAATTCTTTCTCAAAGACTTATTGCATGTGCGGTGTCAGGGTCGGATATCTTTGGAGCTCCGACAAAAAAGTGGTCGAGAACGTCTGCGAGATGAAGACGCATACTTCGATGAACACGAATCTGGTGGGTCAGGACATGGCGCTCGCCGCTATGATGGCTCCCAAGGAATACATCGCGAAACAGCAACAAATATGGCGCCAGCGGCGGGATTTCATCTACAAGGGCTTGGTGGACCTCGGCTTCGATCTTTGGAAGCCGGAAGGCGCGTTCTATGTGCTTCCCAAATGCAAAAATGCGCGGGAATTTTTATCCGTTCTTTACAATGATTTCAAGGTCATCACTTATCTTGGAGAATGGTTCGGGGCTCCCGACAGGATCCGCCTCAGCTATGCCCTCGACATCAGTCAAATGGAAGAAGGCCTCGGCCGCATCCGGCGAGCCATGCAAAAAGTAACGGTCCTTTAGAACGAGCTGGGAACACACCGTTACCGGCCATCCTTGAATATGGAAATTTGTTCTCGTAAAAAATCGATAGTTCTACAACGAGCGTCTCGTCTGCCCATCGGAGTATTTGATTCTGGGCTTGGGGGACTGACAGTCGTTCGGGAACTGCGTCGGCGTTTGCCTTCGGAGGAGATCCTCTACCTGGGTGACCTTGCCCACCTGCCCTATGGGACCAAGTCGAATGACGAGATCTGCCGTCTTTCGACCGCCTGTGCCCGTTTCCTCCTGAAAAAAAAGATCAAGGCCCTCGTGATTGCGTGCAATTCCGCCTCAAGCGTTGCCTTCAAACTTCTTTCCAAAATGCTGCCGATCCCGGTGCTGGACGTGATCAGTCCCGCAGTGGAAGAGGCCCTGGCCGTAACACGGAATTTCCGTGTCGGAGTGATCGCGACCCACGCCACGATCGAGAGCGGGAGTTATGCCCGAAGTCTGGAGGAGAGGTCCCCGGAGGCCGAATATTTTTTGAAACCATGCCCGCTTTTTGTGCCGCTTGCGGAAGAGGGGTGGTTGAACGACGCCGTCGCTCTTGAAGCCGCGCGCAAGTATCTCGCTCCGATCAAAAAGAAAGAGGTGGATACCCTGATCCTGGGGTGCACCCATTATCCTTTGTTGGAAAAAGTGATCACAAAAGTGATGGGACCGAAGGTCCAGCTTGTGGATTCCGCCGTTCCCACAGTCCTTCGCCTGAAGGCTCTTCTTCAAAAGAGGGGTCTTCTTTATCCGGGGACCCGTCGCGCGCCCCTCAAGATCTTTGTCACGGACCATGTGCGGAATTTCGCGCGTATCGGGGAGTCATTCCTTGGTGAAAGACTGAAGACCGTCAAGTTCGTCAAGGTCCCATGAAAAAAGCTGTTTGCCTGCTTTCCGGCGGGCTGGATTCCACGGTGAGTCTTTATGTGGCGCTCTCTCAAGGCTACAACCCCGTTGCGCTGTCGATCGATTACAGACAGAGACATCTCCGGGAAATTTCAGCTGCTCGCGTTCTGACGGGAAGCCTTAAGATCCCTCATTTTTTTGCGACATTAAGCATGCCCTGGAAGGGAAGCGCTCTGCTGGACGCAGGGATCAAACTTCCCACGGACCGCGATGAAAAAATGATGTCGGAAGAGATCCCGGTCACGTACGTGCCCGGGCGGAACAGCGTATTCCTTTCCATGGCCTTGTCCTGCGCCGAAACGGTAAAAGCGGAGGCGATCTTCTTTGGCGCAAATGTTCTCGACTACAGCGGCTATCCTGATTGCCGGCCCGAGTATTTGGAGGCGTTCGGTGAGGCGATGAGGCTCGGCACTCAAGCTGGCGCTGGGGGATGGAAGGTTGAGATCAGAGTCCCGCTGATCAATCTCACAAAAAAAGATATTGTTCTGTTGGGAAAGAAACTTGGGGTCCCGTTCGAAACGACCTGGTCTTGTTACGCTGGGGGCGACAAACCCTGCGGTGTCTGTGATTCTTGTATTTTGCGCGCCAAAGGTTTTCGCGAAGCCGGGATTCTGGACCCGCTGATTGTTGCATGAAATGTCCTGCATCCTTTGAGTGTGCGCGGATCACCGAAATATTCTCTTCGCTCCAAGGAGAAGGCCCACGAATGGGTGAACGACATATCTTTATCCGGTTCGAAGCGTGCCATATGGCTTGCGCCTATTGCGATGAAACCGGTAAAAAGGCCAAGGAGATGTCGGTTGCAGACATTCTCAAAGCAGTAGCCAAGCTTGAGAGAAAGGCGGGCCCGCATGCCTGTGTGAGCCTTACGGGCGGTGAACCGCTCCTTTACGTGGATTTTCTGAAAGTTCTTTGTCCGGCGCTCAAAAAAAGAAAACACCGGATACTTCTTGAGACAAACGGCATTTTGTGGCGGCAGCTTTCGGAGGTTCTAAAGATTTGCGATGTGATCGCCATGGACCTAAAGCTGTCGAGCGTGACGCGGCAAAAAGGATTTCTCGACGAACATCGGAAATTTCTCGAGCTCGCGTCGAGGAAAGAAACTTATATCAAGGTCGTGATCTCCAAAAGCGTTGATCTTCACGAATATGAAAGACATCTTTCCATGGTCGCGCAAGTGGCGCCTCATGTGCCTGTTTTTCTGCAGCCGATGAGCGGCAGCCAAGGAGTTTATCCGGATCCCGCACTCATGTGGTTTCTGGACGAGTTGCAACGAACCGGGGCGAAGCGGCTTTCCGATGTCCGTGTCGGGATCCAGCTCCAAAAACTGATGAATATTCGATAGGGGGAATACCGTGAGGATCGACAAAAGAAAAAGTGATGAGCTTCGTAAAGTGAGTGTCCGGACCCGGTATCTCAAAAATGCCCACGGGTCTTGTCTGATCGAGATGGGAGACACGAAGGTCGTGTGTTCGGCGACGGTCGAAGAAAAAGTGCCGTTCTTTTGCAAGAACGAGGGGAAAGGATGGGTCACGGCGGAATACGGCATGTTGCCGGCTTCGTGCAACGAACGTATCGCGCGTGAGGCTTCGAAGGGAAAATTGTCGGGGCGCACGCAGGAGATCCAGCGTTTGATCGGACGCAGCCTTCGTTCAATCATAGACTTGAAAAAACTCGGCGAGCGTACGATCTGGCTTGATGCGGATGTGATCCAGGGCGACGGCGGGACACGGACGGCTTCGATCACGGGCTGCTACATCGCCCTTGAACACGCCATCCGGAGGCTCATCGAAGACGGAAAGCTTGCGGCAAGTCCCGTGCTGGATTCCGTGGCGGCGGTCAGCGTGGGTGTGGTGAACGGAAAGTCCGTGCTGGACCTTTGCTATGCCGAGGATTCCAAGGCGGAGGTGGATATGAACGTGGTCATGACCGGTTCCGGAAAACTTGTCGAGGTCCAAGGGACGGCTGAGGGGGAGCCCTTCACGGAAACGGCGCTTCTTCGGATGCTTAAGCTGGCTAAGAAGGGTATCCGCGAACTTTCGGAGATCCAAAAAAAACATGCCTCACTGTAAGACAACGAAGCTTCTGCTCGCAACGGCCAACGCCAAAAAGCTCACAGAGCTTCAGGATATCCTTGCCGATCTTCCGGTCCAGTGCCTGAGCCTTCGCGATTTTCCGGATGCAAAGGGTGTGGAAGAGACCGGCGGGACATTCGAGGAGAACGCCAAGGTCAAGGCGATGGGCTACTCGGAACAGACGGGTGTTTTGACTCTGGGCGAAGACTCCGGGATCTGCTGCGATGCTCTTGATGGCGCACCGGGAGTTTTTTCGGCGCGTTTTTGCGGAGAATTTCAAAGCGATGATGCCAATAACGCGAAATTACTTAAGCTGATGGACGGCGTTCCGGATGGAAAACGGACGGCATACTACGAATCCTCTATCGCACTAGCCGAACCCGGGAAATTGATCGGGGTTGTCAAGGGGCAGGTGCGTGGCTTGATCACGCGTGATCTCCGGGGAGAAGGAGGGTTCGGCTATGACCCTCTTTTTTTCTACCCGCCGTATCAGAAGACTTTCGGAGAGGTTCCGAGCGCGATGAAACATCGCGTGTCTCACCGCGGTCAGGCCCTCGAAAAATTCCGGGGACTTCTTCAGGATTATCTAAGACGAGGTTGACCCATAAGGCAGGCCTTTTCTCGGGGCTTTTGACCTTGAACTGGGGGCATCTCTCCCCTATAATCGCGCGAATTCGTTCCTTCCGTGATAGGATAATTACACGATTTTTCAAATCAGCGCGGTTAGTTCAGTTGGTTAGAACGCTTCCTTGACATGGAAGAGGTCAGAGGTTCGAGTCCTCTACCGCGCAGGTTTTTTGTTTATTTCTAGATGGTTGACCTGCACGGCCCCAATTTCCTTCGGAAATGGATCAGTGTTGGGACCGCGCAAGCTTCTTAAGCGCGCCCTCGTTACTGCGGGGCGAAAAATATTGAAAAAAAGTGAGTCCCGCGGGTCTGTATGAAAAAAACAATTTTCAATCTCTCTGTTGCAGGCCTTGTCTTAACCTCGTTGCTTTTTTTTCCTTCGATCGCGGAAGCGGGCTCGATCACCTTGCTGGCACCCTCCGCAGTGCTTTTGGACGGCCGTAGCCAGCAGATCCTTTATGCCCGGGCACCTCATACAAAGCGCGCTCCGGCCAGCACCACGAAACTTTTGACCGTCATGGTGGCCCTGGATCATCTTTCGCCGGATACGATCGTTCGGATCCCGTCGGGTGTGCAATACATCCAGCCGTCCAAGATCGGGCTGTATGCCGGAGAGCGTTTTTATGTGAAGGATCTTGTGAAGGCGGCGCTTATCAAATCCGCGAATGATGCGGCCGAAGCTCTCGCGATCCTGGCGGCGGGCTCACGTCCCGCGTTCGCCCAACTCATGAACCAGAAGGCCCGGAACATCGGCGCAAAAAATTCTTATTTTGTGAATCCCTCCGGGCTTCCGGATTCGCGGCAGTATTCCACGGCCTATGATCTGGCGAGGATCATGATGGCGGCTTCAAGATATCCGTTTATCGTGAGCGCACTGAAGACCCGGAGTGCGGTCATTTACAGCCGCGGCGGACGGAGAGTCCCCTTGAATAATTGTAATAAGATGCTTTGGCGGACGGACGGAGTGATCGGCAAGACCGGATGGACAAGGTCGGCACGCCACTGCTTTGCCGGACGGATCCAGTCGAATGGCGAGGTGATCTTTGTCGGCTTGATGGGAAGCCAGAAACGGCAGTATCTTTGGTCCGATCTTCTGCGTATTGCCGCGATTCCTTCCGGGAAAATGCCCAGTCCTATCGTTTCGGCGCCCAAAATGCCTTCGAGGCAAGAAACGATCAAGATCCAGAAGGCCCTGGGGCGGGCAGGTTACTTCAAGGGGAAGCCCACGGGTTTTTATGGTAAACGGACCCGGGCGGCGACCCGGAATTTTCAGAAAGCAAAAGGTATTGCGGCGGACGGTTTAGTAGGACCCAGTACATGGAAAAAACTAAAGGCGTATTTATGAGAAAAAATTTATTTTATTTGCTGTTATGTTTTCTGGCTTTTCAGATGGGCTGTTCGCAGGGATTTTCACAACCGGCGGAGGAGCAGCTCCCCGCGGTTCAGACGCCGGTGGTGACTTCCGAAAAAAAAATGCCGGCCACTTCTGAGGGGCCCGCGGTCGCCATGGTTGCTGATTTTGAAGCAAAAGGCGAGAAGATCATGAATAATCTCGGCGGCGAAAGCGGCGATTGGAACATGAACCTCGCGGACATCAACAATTCCTACACCGACTTGAAGGTGGTGCCGATGGAGGGGAAGGACGGGAAGACGACCCAGGTTCTGAGCCTTGCCTATAGCGTGGATTCCGATCTTCCGGCCCAGAACGGATTTTGGACAAAGCTGATGGGTTTTGATGCGAGCGCTTATGATCATTTGGAGTTTGAGATCAAGGGAGATCCGCAAGCCGGATTCACGGAGCGGTTCCGGCTCGAAGCGAAGAAATGCCTGGATCCCAAGTGTATCGAAAAGGTCAGCGGGTCCGCGACGGTCTCGGTGACGGGCGAGTGGAAGACCGTGAATATTCCGCTCAATGCCATGACGGGTCTCATTGATTTTTCCAATCCCGATGCGTGGAAAACACCCCGCGTGAGCTACAAGCCGTTGGACGAATTTGTCATTATCTTTGACAACGGGTTTGTCACAAAAAAACAGGGCAAGATCTATCTCGATAACATCCGTTTTGTGCGGACTGGGGAACCGGGGCCGAGCGCTGTGGATTTTCCGCCGCGAAAGATCGAAAAGACGCCTCTTCGTTTGGAGCCTTTGGAGTTTGAGAGATTCCTCGTGAGCCGGCTGCGCGGATTTCCAAAAACCTTGAGCGTCAAAAAAAGTTTTCCCGCAGATGACAAGGCATTTTTGAAAGAAGTCGCCAAAGATACCTGGGAGTTCTTTGACAAGATCCTGGATTCGGAGCATGGCCTGCCGCTCGATACCATTCTTTTGGGCGAAAAAGAACCGCTCGAAGCTGCCACGTGGGTGGGGGACTATACGAGTGTTACCAATGTCGGTGTCTACCTTATGGCGGTCGTAAGCGCCTATGATCTTGGTTTTATTACGCGCGAAGATGCCGTCAAGCGTATCTACAAAACGCTGACCACGGTCGAGGGGCTCGAATATCACTCGAGCGGTTTCCCTTATAATTATTACGACACGACCACGCTGGAACGGACGAGCTATTTTGTTTCGTTCGTGGATAGCGGTTGGCTGATGCTCGGACTCTATGTGGCAAAAAACGCTTTTCCCGAAGAGCTTGGGGAGCAGACGGCCCGCCTTTTGAATCGCGGAAATTTCAAGTTTTTTTATGATCCCATGGCCAAGCAGATGTTCCATGGTTTTTACGATAACTTGAATGTGTACTCCGACTACCATTACGGTGTTTTTTATACCGAGCCCCGCGCGGCCAGCTACATTGCCATTGCCCGGGGGGATGTTCCGGAAGCGCATTGGTTCGAAGGTATGGTTCGGACTTTTCCCGCGTCCTATCAGTGGCAGTCTCAGCCTCCCAAAGATCGCCAGGAGAGAACGCTGGAGGGGTATAAATATGCCGGCGGGCACTACGAGTGGGAAGATCTCAAGTACGTTCCCAGTTGGGGCGGTTCGGCTTTTGAGGCCTTGATGCCGGCCGTGGTTTTGAAAGAGAGAGAGCTTGCTCCGGAGGGCCTTGGAAAGAACAATGCTGCGCATGTTCAAGGCCAGATTCGCTACGCCTTGGAAGAAAAAATGCCGGTTTGGGGCATGAGCCCCTGCGCCGTTCCGGAAGGAGGTTATTCTGAATACGGCGCGAAGCCGATGGGGGTGAAGGGGTACAAATCCGGTGTTGTGACGCCTCATGCCAGCGCTTTGGCTTTAGAATACGCTCCGGAGCCGGTGGTCGCGAACCTGCGGAAGTTGATCGAGCTTTATGATATCTATGGAGAATATGGGTTTTATGATGCCGTCTCCGTGGCGACCGGGAAGGTCGCGCGAAAATATTTGGCGCTCGATCAGGGGATGATCTTGCTGGCGATCAATAATTATCTGAATCGCGGCGCGCTTCGAGAGCGTTTTCATGCGGATCCCGAAATAAAGAAATGCGAAAAGCTTTTGACGGCCGAAAAATTCTTCAAGCCGACGTCCCCAGAAACTCCGTCGGGTTCCACGTCATGATCTTCAAGGAAGATCCTCCGGGCATTTACCGTCTCGAATCTCTCGGAAAAGGGGTTGTCGCCGGTTTTCATTCGCGCATGTTCGACCATGCAAAACGGGAGGGATTTTTTAATGGGTTGGGCTTGTTCTCCGACAATCTGGTCATGGTGAAACAGGTCCATGGCAGCGCGATCGTGGTGGCCGAACGCCCGGATCCGGAACTTCTGGAAGCTCCCGCGGACGGACTGATCACCAAGATTCCGGGGATGGTGCTCGGGATACGGACCGCGGATTGTGTCCCCGTTTTTTTCTGGGACCCTGTTCAGAAAGTTGCCGGGATCGCGCACGGTGGATGGAAGGGAGTGAAGGCCGGGATCGTCGCGCAAATGCTCAAGATCTTTGAAAAGAGTTGCGGGACGAAAATGGGGGATCTTCGTGTGGGGATCGGACCTTCGATCCGCAAATGCTGTTATGAGGTGGGCAAGGAATTCCTGGGCCATTTTCCCGGTTTTTATCGCGCCAAAAACGCCGCCAAAGGAAATCTGGACCTTGTGGGGGTGATCAAGGGACGGCTTTTAAAACGAGGGATCCCGGAAACCCACATTCATGACACGGGACTTTGCACGGTTTGCGAGAATAAAAAGTTCTTTTCCTACCGGCTGGAGTCCCAGACGCAGGAGCGTATGCTCTCGGTCATTAGTATTGTGTAAGGCTTTAAAGATATTTGCCCCGAAGTTCGCTTCATGTATAATGTCGCTCCCTTCATATAGAAATACGGACGGATCCTAACGAGAGGAAATAAAATGCAAGCGAGAGATGCAAAAAAGGGCGCGATCGTTCTTCATCAAAATGAAATGCATATGGTCACCGAAGCCACTCACCGCACACCGGGGAACTTGCGGGCTTTTTTCCAGATCACCTTGAAGAATCTCAAGAATGGCCGCATTGTGCAGACCCGGTTCGCTCCGGACGAGCCGCTTGAGAGGATCACCCTGGACCCGAAAACCTGCCAGTTCCTGTACAGGGACGCCCAAGGGTATCATTTCATGGATATGGAGAATTATCATTCGTTCATGCTGACGGAAGAGATCCTGGGAGATAAAAAGTATTATTTGAAAGAGGGCATGGAGATCAAGATCGATTTTTATGAAGAGAAGCCTATTTTCCCCGAGGTTCCGGGGATCGTGACGCTCAAGGTCACGGATGCTCCTCCCGGGGTCCGGGGGGATTCCGTTTCGAATACTGTAAAAGTTGCTGTTTGTGAGACGGGCCTTAAGGTGAATGTTCCTCTTTTCATTGACGAGGGGACAGAGATCAAGGTCAATACCGAAACAGGCGAGTACGTCGGGCGGGCTTAAAATTAAGGGCGGTTAGCTCAGCTGGTTTAGAGCATTACCTTCACACGGTAGGGGTCACAGGTTCGAATCCTGTACCGCCCAGATCTTTTATTATTTTCCAGAAGGGCGATCTGGACGGCCCCAATTTCCTCCGGAAATTGATCGGTAGTGGGACCGCCCAGATCTTTTATTATTTTCCAGAAGGGCGATCTGGACGCCCCCAATTTCCCTTGAGATAAGAGTGGCTGTGTATTGAGCCCCTTGAGGCTTCATCCCTTTTTTGAAAAAGAGCGGGAAGTGGACAAATGATAAAAGGTGATATAGGATACGCCCATGAATATCCGCATTGAAAAACCTCAAAAAATGAACTATTGGAAGCCTCTTGTCGCCGTTCTTGTGATCGCAGCAGGTCTGATTCTGTGGTACCGGTTTGCCCCACAGCCTTCCACGCCTCTCGCATTTGAGATCCTCGGATTTGAAGGAGATGCGCAGATCTACGACCTTTCGAGCCGTTCCTGGCGCGCGCCTAAACGCGGGGAGGCGTTTGCGACATCTCAGAAGCTCAAGACCGGAGCGGATGGAATTGTCAATCTTCAGGTTGAGAATCAGATCATGCTCCGGCTGAAAGAGAATGCCGAACTTTTGAACAAGGAAAGCAAATCCCAGGGGAAGAAGGATATTTATAAGATCCACCTCGAGAAGGGAGTGCTGCTGGGTGCGACGACAAAAGAATTTGAGAGGAATTTGATCTTCGGGAAGAGCGTTTCTTTCGAGGTTACAACGCCTCACAGCGTCGTCACGCCGAGCGGGGCCGTTTTTCGGATCTTGGCCGGGCGCGGTGCAAACGACGATGTTGTGGGAGTGTTACGCGGCTCCGTGGAACTGGCGCCGTCTTCGTTCCTTTTTCCCAAAAAGGGCATGCGCATCCGCGGGCTTGAAGTGGCTGGTCTGATCGGTGGAGTGGTGCAGACTCCGAAAAAAGTTAACGCGGAAGAATGGCAGGCTATGAAGGAGTCCTACGAGCTTCTTGCTAAATCCGCCGCGATGGAAGCTGAGCAAATCAATCTATCCAAATTGGCCGGAAATTTCTTCAACGTTGTTTTCGATCATGGGACCTTCTTCACGCCCAAGATCGGGTATGCAGGGCGGGATTTTTTTAAGGATCCGGACTCGGGAAAGGTTTTCCTCGAGGCCGAATACGATGTTTTTCCGGCGGGTTCATTCTGCGGCGTTTATATCAAGACGCGGGATTTTGACATTTCGAAATATGCCGGTCTTTCTTTTGAGGTTCGCCGCAAAGCCGAAGAAGGTGTTCCGGAGAGCTTCTTTATCGAATTGAAATCCAAAGGCAATGTGGTGCGCCGCTTCGCGCCGAGAAATTTTGAAAAAGGTTGGAAACTTGTGGAGTTCGATTTCCATGCGCCGAAATCCGTTGTCGTGAACGAAGTGGTCTTTGTGTTCACGAATGCGCGGGTCGGCGAGGCGAAAAAAGGCATGCTTGAATTCCGGAATATTAACTTGATCCCGCTCCCAAAAGTGACCCCCGAGGCGGCTCAGGCAGCGATGGCTTCTCAGGTTCAGCTTTTGGCGAATCGGCCTGTTTCTTCTCCGGCTGTATCACAAAAGGTGATTCCTATAGCGACGATCCCTACGGTTAAGATCCCGGTGAACCAGCCGGCCCCGTCGTCCTCCGTGCCTCGCGTGGCCCCAAAACAGACGATTCCTGTTTTTAAACTTCCGGTGAATCGGCCAGTTCCATCGTCCGTCGCGCCTCAAGCGTCCGATTCCGCTGCCGACGGCGCCCTTTCCGTTTCTCAGGAAGTTTCTTCGGAATAGGTCCTTCTGTTTCTTATCTTTTCAGTTGACGGTGCCTGCTTAGAGTCGATATATTTCTCGTCCGTTGTATTCATGCTGGGGTGGCGAAACTGGCAGACGCGCTAGCTTCAGGAGCTAGTGGCCGCAAGGCCTTAGGGGTTCAAGTCCCCTCCTCAGCATTTTTACCGATGTAAAAATACCGCGCCGTCACGATTCAAGGAAGATCGTGTACGGCGGCGAGGGGACTTGAAGGGAGCACTTGTTTGCAAACATGACAAATGTCATGTTCGTAAGTGCGGGTGGCCTACTCGCAGCGTAGCGGAGAGAGCCAAGTCCCCTCCTCAGCATTTTTACCGATGTAAAAATACCGCACTACCGGGAATGTCTTTCATGAAAAAAAAGAAAGAATCGTCTTCCGCACCCAAACCTGTTCGATCCTCTTTTGAGGTGATTTCTGAGAATCGGAAAGCTCACTACGACTATTTCATCCACGATCGCTACGAAGCGGGTGTCAGTCTTATGGGGCACGAGGTGAAGTCCATTCGCGAGCGGCGCGTGAACATGAAAGACAGTTACGTGCGCATCATGCGTGAAGAAGCGTTCCTCCTGAATTGTCACATTTCCCCCTATTCGAAGATCCAGGGATATCAGGAGTTGGATCCGATCCGGACGCGGAAGCTTCTGCTTAAACGCAGCGAGATCAACCGTCTGATGGGACAGTCCGGGCGCAAGGGGATCGCGATCGTGCCGCTTCGCATGTATTTCAAAAAGGGTTTCGTGAAGGTCGAGATCGCGCTTGGTGAGGGCAAAAAGCAGTACGACAAGCGGGCGACCATCAGACAAAGGATCCACACCCGTGAGACCCAGTCGGCTATCAAAAAAGCCACGCGGCGCTGAACTGCATAAGGGGTAAGGCGTACGGCAGAAAGCAGCTTGTTTTCAGGTGTGCTGTACGCGTGACGTCTTACGCCCTCATTGAGCCCTGCCTCTTAACGTGCTATACTCCCTTCGTAGCATCGTTCTTTAAGATCGTCGATCCATGGGGGTGAATAGGTTCGACAGGGGGTACTGCATTTAAGGGAGCATGCAGAGGTTCGTCAGGTGCCTCTTTAAAAAACGTGGCAAAACACAAATGCTGAAAAAACCAGCTGGAACGAGAGGGCTGTTGGGCCGGTAACGGTTCCGATGCCTCTCGCTCTTCCTTTCGCTGCTTAACTGCTAGCGAACGTCACAGGGCCGATGCCTGCTGAGCTTTGCTGACGAAAAAGCAGGTTGCTCTTTGGGCCTCGTCGCCGTGCCCAGGGAAAAGATCTAGGCGGATCGTCCTTCAGGATCTCGTTCGCAGAGGCCCGGGGGATTAAATCCATTGCGAACTGAGCATGGAGACCCCTTAATGACGAATCCTTTGGACGAGGGTGCAATTCCCTCCACCTCCACGTCTTTATTCTCAAAATAACAATGAGCCCTCGCTTTACCCAGAGGGCTTTTTCTTTAAAGGTGAAATATGGTTGGGCAACAAAAAGATTACTACAAGGCGCTCGGCGTTCCCGAGTCTATTTCGGCGGATGAGCTGAAGAAAGTCTATCGCAAGCTTGCCGTGAAATATCATCCGGACAAGAATCCCGGGAATGCCAAGCAGTCCGAGGCCAAATTCAAGGAGATCTCTGAGGCCTATTATGTCCTGAGCGACGAGAAACGGCGTGCTCAATACGACCAGATGCGTAAGTTCGGCGGCGGAAACCCGGGAAATTTTGCCGGGGCGCAAGGATTTAATTTTGAAGATCTTTTGCGGCAGTACTCTTCCGGCGGCCGTGCGCGGGGAGGGGGGCGCTATTCTGCGTTCTCGGATATTTTTGGCGATCTTTTTTCCGGTGGTGGGGGAGGCGGAGGCGGTCCATTCCGTGTTTATTCATCTGGGTCGTCGCGTCAGGGTTTTTATGCGGATGAGGATGAGTATGGACAAGGACCGGTCCAGGTCCCTCAGGAATCCGCGGACGTGGTCGTGAATCTCAAGATCTCAAAGAAAAAAGCCAAAGAAGGCGGGAGCGTGATGTTTCGGACGCCGGAAGGACAGACGATCTCGGTGAAGATCCCGGTGAATACCCGTGAGGGGCAGAAGCTCCGTTTGGCACGGCAGGGAAGGGATTGTCCGACCTGTCACCATCCCGGAGATTTGATCCTCCAGGTCCGGATCGGTGAATGATGGAAGATTTTTTCAAGAAGCGCCAACCCTATCAGACCGGAAACGCTAAGCTTGACCAGCTTGTTCATGAGCTGATTCATCAGGCAGGACCCGGGGCGAATGCAGACCTTGCGGAAGAACTGATCGTGACCGCCTTGAAAGTCCACACGGACAAGTTGGATCGTGGGGACATGAAGATCCTGAATACCTCCCTTAAAGAGCTCCGCCTAGGGCTCAAGATATTCGAACCCTATCGCGCTATCCGTAAAGTTTCGATCTTCGGGTCCGCCCGGACCCCAAGGAATTCTCCGGATTATCAAGTGGCCCAAAAATTTTCGGAGGCGATCGCCCGGAAAGGGTGGATGGTCATCACGGGAGCGGCTTCTGGGATCATGCAGGCGGGAAATGAAGGGGCCGGTCATAAAAAAAGTTTCGGGATGAACATCCAGCTTCCATTCGAGCAAGAGGCCAATCCGGTAATGCTTCAAGACCCGAAACTCATCACCTTCAAATATTTTTTTACCCGTAAGCTCATGTTCCTTCGGGAATCCCATGCGACGGTCCTGTGCCCCGGAGGGTTCGGGACCCACGACGAAGGTTTTGAAACGCTCACACTGGTCCAGACTGGGAAGACGGACCCTCGTCCGATCGTTTGTTTGGACGCGCAAGGTTCGGACTACTGGAATGATTTTTTTCATTTTTTAAGGAAACAGCTTCTTAGCCAAGGCATGATCCATGAGGAAGATCTTGATCTGATGTACGTGACGCACGACCCCCTGGCGGCGGTTGCCCATGTCACCGATTTTTATAAGATGTATCACTCCATGCGCTATATCCGTGATCTTCTTGTTTTGCGCATCGAAAAACCCCTCGGCGAAAAACAGTTGGAACAATTGAACCAGGAATTCAAGCATCTCCTCAAGAAAGGGAAGTTTACCCAGTCGTTAAAGCCGTTCGAAGAAGAACGCAATGTTCCGTACACGTTCCATCTGACGCGAATTGCGTTCTATTTCAAAAAGGACCTTTTCGCTAATCTCAATAAGCTGATTCAGCGGATCAATTCGTTTGCGGGTGCGTAGCTCAGCTGGTTAGAGCATCTCCTTTACACGGAGAGGGTCTCAGGTTCGAATCCTGACGTACCCAGATTTGCCATTAGCTTCCACCTCGCCACAGGCGAGGACGGATCCTTCCTTCGGCAAAGCCGAAGGCAGACAGTTGGTTACCTGCCCGCGGGCAGGTCCTTTACACGGAGAGGGTCAGAGGTTCGAATCCTCTATTGCCCAAATTTGTTTGAATTTCACTTGAGATAGTTTGCTTCTCCCTATAGAATACCGACCTTCGTGAGGTGCAAGTTTCTGCGGAGCGTCATTTTTCTTCCCCATTTTTGGGGCTGTAGCTCAATTGGTTAGAGCTCCGGACTGTCGATCCGGAGGTTGCGGGTTCGAGCCCCGTCGGCCCCGCCATTTTCTTGTTAAAATGGCAATGGTAAAAATGACTGAGGCCTCTTCATTGGGAATTCAATGTAAGGGGCTCGAAGGGAGTCCCGATTGCAAATATGCCCTGCGGCATGTTTGCGGGGCGGGTGGCCGACCTAAAGCTTGCCTCGTATTGCGAGGCGAGCGGAAGGCGCCGAGCCCCGTCGGCCCCGCCATTTCTCTATAGAAATGGCGTCGGAAGAAATAGCAGGTCGTTTTGTTGAGTAGGCAAGGGGGCTCACAAAAGCCCAATTTGATCATTAAGGAGGAATTTTTTGGGGTGCCCATCTGAGTTTCCGGGCGCTCATCCCTCGGGAGCCCTCAGGGCGCCACAGAGGACCTAGAAAATGAATAATCTGCATGTCAGACGATAAGAACTACGAACCGCTTTACCGGCTGCGGCACTCCGCGTCCCACGTTCTTGCCCAAGCTGTTCTCGATCTCTATCCCGGAACCAAGCTCGCCATAGGCCCTGTGATCGATGAAGGGTTTTACTATGACTTCGATTCGAAAACGACGTTTCAAGACGAGGATCTTCCGAAGATCGAAAAGCGGATGCATGAGATCGTAAAGGAACGTCAGGCATTCAAGCAATGGTCCGTCAAAAAAAGCGAGGCTCTCAAGATCTTCAAGGAGAAGCAAGAAAATTATAAGGTCGAGATCATCGAGGGTATTCCTGGCGATACGGTCAATTTCGTGCAGAACGGGCCGTTCACGGATCTTTGCGAAGGCGGACATGTGATGAATACCGATGAGCTCAAGGCTTTCAAACTTCTTTCCGTGGCCGGAGCCTATTGGCGCGGGAACGAGAAAAATCCGATGTTACAGCGCATCTATGGGACAGCTTTTCTGTCTCAGAAGGATCTGGACGCCTATGTCACGCAGAGGGAAGAAGCTCAAAAGCGCGACCATCGCAAGGTCGGCAAGCAGCTCGGACTTTTCAGTTTTCACGAGGAGGGGCCCGGCCTTCCGTTCTGGAAGCCGAAGGGCCTGACCCTTAAGAACCTTTTAATTGCGTTCATGCGCGAAAAACTTGCAGCCTATGGGTATATCGAGGTCGAAACCCCCACGATCCTAAGGGACAAACTTTGGAGGACCTCGGGTCATTGGGACAATTACCGTGAGAACATGTTTTTTCTCGAACGGGAGGAAGAAGTTTATGCCTTGAAACCCATGAACTGTCCGGGAGGGATGTTGATGTACAAAGAGGAAAAACATTCCTACCGGGAGCTGCCTCTTAAGATGGCGGAATTCGGCAAAGTGCACCGCTATGAGCGTTCCGGTGTGTTGGCGGGGCTTTTCCGCGTGCGGGGATTCACGCAAGATGATGCCCACATTTTTACGACCCCCGAAGCATTGCAGGCGAGTGTTGTGGAAGCCATCCGTTTTACGGCTGAGGTATACAAAACCTTTGATTTTGATTATCATGTGGAGCTCTCGACCCGTCCTCCCAAGTCTCTCGGGACAGATGAGCAGTGGAGCATGGCGACGGCAGGGCTTCGAAATGCTCTTGAAGAGCTCAAAATGCCCTATAAAGTCAATGAAGGGGACGGGGCTTTTTACGGGCCGAAGATCGATTTTCACTTGAAGGACGCCATCGGGCGGACGCTTCAGTGCGGGACGATCCAGTTGGATATGGGGATGCCGGAGCGTTTTGATCTGAATTATGTCGGCGAAGACGGCCGGGACCATCGCGTGATCATGCTTCACCGCGCGATCCTGGGAAGTCTCGAGCGCTTTATCGGCATTCTGGTGGAGCATTACGCGGGCGCTTTTCCGCTTTGGCTTTCTCCGGTACAGATCCGGGTGATGACGATCGCGGAACGGCATAACGGATACGCCGGGAAACTGGTTGAGAGGCTCAGGAAAGAAGGGCTTCGCGTCGAATCGGATTTTAGGACCGAGAAGATCGGCTATAAGATCCGCGAAGCGGAGATGATGAAGGTTCCCTATGTGTTCGTCGTGGGGGATAAAGAAGTGGAAGCGGAACAAATCGCGGTCCGTATGCGCGGACGTCAGGACCTGGGGGCCCAGGCCGTGAATGCGATGGTCGAGCGGATCAAGCAAGAGATCGCGCAAAAGAAATAACTTTAAACCCACAAGGAGGATCATTGTCACTCAGTCCACAAAAAGTACGGGCCAATGAGCGTATTCGCTCGCCGCAGATCCGTCTGATCGGAGCTGCCGGGGAACAATTCGGCATCGTGACGCCGCAGGAGGGTCTGGCGCGCGCGCAGGAGGCGGGGTTGGATCTAGTCGAGGTCGCGGGAGCGACCGTTCCGCCGGTTTGCCGCATCATGGATCTCGGGAAATACCTTTACACGCTTGGCAAGAAAGAGAAAGAATCCCGCAAGAAGCAGAAGACGATCGATATCAAAGAGGTCAAGATGACCACCAAGATCGATGAAAACGACTACCAGACCAAACTTCGCAATGCGCGCCGGTTCATCGAGCGCGGAGACAAGGTTAAGCTGGTGGTGTTCTTCCGGGGACGTGAGATCGTGTATGTGGACAAAGGACGTAAACTTGTGGTGCGTTTTGTTCAAGACCTCGCGGACGTTGCGATGGTTGAACGTAATGACGGGCTGGAAGGAAAGGCGATCATTCTCTATTTGACCAAGACCGCGCCCGTAAAGAAAAAAGAAGTGGCGCCGGTTTCATCAACAGTCCCGGTGAGCCCCAGTGCTCCTCCGGCGAAGAAAGAATAACAGGATAAAGGAAACATTATGCCAAAGTTAAAAACAAAGAAAGCCATGCAGAAGCGTTATCGCATTACGAAGACCGGGAAGGTCATGGGCAGCAGGACCAAGCGCCGCCACATGATGACCGACCGCACCCCAAAATCAAAGCGTCAGTCCAGGGGCAAGTTGAGGGTCGAGAAGATGCATGTCAATGCGATCAAGCTTTGCATGCCGTACCATCGTTAATCCCATTAGAGATCAAAAGAAAAGGAAGCACTTATGCCAAGGTCGACCAATGCAGTAGCTTCAAAAAAACGGAAGAAAAAGATCTTCAAACGGGCCAAGGGTTTTGTGGGGGGACGCGGCAAGCTGCTTCGGACCGCGAAAGAGACCGTCGCTCGCGCGATGGCCTTCGCCACGCGTGACCGCAAGCAGCGCAAACGCCATTTCCGCGCGCTTTGGACTGCCCGCATCAATGCGGCGTGCCGTGCAGGCGGAATGTCGTATTCCCGCTTTATCGATGCTCTCAACAAGGCGAAGATCCGGCTGAACCGGAAATCGCTCGCGGAGATCGCTGCCCGGGACGAGAAAACTTTTCAAGAGATCATTAAACTCGTCAAGAAATCCTAAAAACCCCTGGGACACACCCGGTGTGTCATGGGGGGGTCGACAAGTCACACGTCGGGTGTGTAGAAGGTTAGCGTCATGAAAGACCAGATCAGCCGCATTGAAAAGGAGGCCCGCGAAGACCTTTCCCGTATCGACTCCGTCGATGCGGTCGAAGCTTTCCGTATTGCTTATCTCGGGAAAAAAGGCAGGCTAACGGATCTTTTTAAACAACTGGGTGCCGTTCCGGCGGAAGAAAAAAAGGCCGTGGGCGCCGAACTGAATCGCGTCAAACAGTGGTTGGAGCTCTCAGTGGCCGAGTTCCGCCAAAAGAATCCTGCGGCGGGAGCTTCTTCAGAAATGTTCGACGAAACACTCCCGGGCATCCGGCCCCCGCACGGCAGTATCCACCTTCTTCAGCAGACGATCCAAGAGATCTCGGGGATCTTCAACCGCATGGGTTTTCAGACCGTGGAAGGCCCTGAGATCGAGACCGAATTCCATAATTTCACGGCCCTCAATATCCCGCTCGATCATCCGTCGCGTGATGCTTTCGACACATTTTACACGACGCATGGCCAGCTGTTGCGCTCCCAGACGTCCACGGTGCAGATCCGCGTGATGAAAGAGCGCAAACCGCCGCTTAAGATCATTGCCCCGGGCCGTGTGTACCGCCCCGATACCGTGGACGCGAGCCATTCGTTCATGTTCCATCAGATCGAAGGGCTCATGGTGGATGACCGGGTGACCTTCAGCGATCTCAAGGGCGTGCTTCACCTTTTCCTGCGCGAACTGTTCGGTTCCGAGATCAAGATCCGTTTTCGCCCTCATTTTTTTCCGTTCACCGAACCGAGTGTTGAGATCGACATCCAATGGGGAAAAGGCTGGCTTGAGATCCTTGGCGCGGGCAGTGTGGACCCGAATGTTTTCGATGAAGTAGGCTATGACAAGACGACCGTGAAGGGTTTTGCGTTCGGATTGGGTGTGGAGCGTATCGCGATGCTTCGCCATGGCATTCAGGACATCCGCCATTTTTACGAGAACGACCTCCGTTTCTTGAGGCAATTCTGATGAAGATCAGCACGAACTGGTTGAAGGATTTTGTGGAACTTGCGCCCCCCGTGGCGCGGATCGCGGAACGGCTCACGCTGGCCGGTCTGGAGGTCAAGAAATGCGAGTCCTTGACCCATCCCTCGGATACGCTTTTTGAGATCGAGATTACCTCCAACCGTCCGGATTGGCTTTCCCATTGGGGCGTGGCGCGGGAGATCGCCGCTGTAGAGAATATTGCGCTGAAAAATCCTGCGGTCGACCCGGAAACAGGTCGAACACCTCCTCCGGGATGGAAGATCCAGATCAAGGATGCGGGAGGTTGTCCGTATTACACGGGCGTTCTGATCGAAGGGATCACGGAGCATAAGACGCCTGATTTTATCGTGAACCGTCTGCTGGCCTGCGGGATCCGGAGCATCGACCTTATCGTAGATATCACGAATTATGTCCTTCTGGAAGTAGGGCAGCCGCTTCATGCCTTTGACGCCGACCTGATCCGGGGAAAAGAGATTGTAGTTCGCAAGTCCAAACAAGGCGAAAAATTCGCGCTGATCAACGGTTCGGAGATCGAACTCAGACCGGACGATCTGGTGATCGCGGACAGCGATCGCGCTGTGGCTTTGGCCGGTGTCATGGGCGGAAAAGATTCCGAGATCAGCGATAAAACTCGTAATATTTTTCTAGAATCCGCGTTCTTCAACCCCGGGCGCGTTCGAAAAACCTCCCGCGCACACCAGCTTGTGTCGGATTCTTCGTACCGGTTCGAACGGCGTGTGGATCCGGAAGGCGTAGACCTTGGCCGGAGCCGGGCCATCGCGCTGATCCAGAAATATGCCAAGCCGCGCTACATCAGCGCGGTAATCAAGGCGGGGGAAAAACCGCAGTTAGAGGTGAAGACGATCCATTTGAGGGCGGATGAAGTGACCTCGATCTTGGGAGTGGAGATCAAGCCGAGCCAGATCGCTCTTATTTTGGGGCGTCTCGGACTTCACGTAAAGCAACATATGCCCGGGAGCTGGACCGTCGGCATTCCGTCATTCAGGCCGGATCTTGTCCGTCCGATCGATCTTATCGAAGAGATCGCGCGGATCTATGGCTATGAGAACATTCCCGAGACCTTGCCCGTGCGGGAGCCGCTTGCGATCGCAGAATCGCCGCGCCTCGTTCTGGAGCGTAAAGTCCGGCATCTCTTGAGCGGGGCGGGGCTTTGCGAGACCGTCACGTTCAGCCTCATTTCCCAGGACGGCCTAAGTTCTTCCAAAGATCTCAAACATGCCGTCCAGATCGTCAACCCGCTTCAACACGGTCTGCACTGGATGCGGCCTACGATGGTCACGAGCCTCTTGCATGTGATCCAGAAGAACGTGAACGCCGGTGCGGATTCTGTCCCGGTCTTCGAGATCGCGAATACGTACGGGATATCCGATCAACAGAAACATCCGGTGGAAGAACGCACCTGCGCGATCGCTCTCTATGGAAAAAAAGCGGCTCAAACGTGGCTGGATGCGGCGCGTGCGGTGACGCTCTATGATCTCAAGGGTTGCGTCGAGGAGATCCTCAAAAATGCCGGTTGTGCGGATCTTTGCGTTGCGAAGATCCAAAGAAGTTATTTTGCGGAAGGGACGGGGGAGGAGATCCGGGCATGGCAGACACCCCTCGCTTTTCTGGGGCAGGTCTCCGGAGAGCTCCTTAAAACATGGGACCTAAAAGAACCGGTCTATTACGCGGAGATCTCGCTTGAGAAGCTTCTCGCGCAATCACCGAAGACCCGTGCGTTCAAGGAATGGCCGAAGTACCCCGCGATCGAGCGCGATCTTTCGCTCGTGGTCAAAGAGTTCGTGAGGGGCGGGGACTTGATCTCCGAGATCCGCGGCATGGGGCAGGGGCTTCTCCGGGAAGTGGAACTTTTCGATCTTTTCCGGGGCAAGCGCGTTCCGGAAGGTTGTAAAAATCTCGCGTTCCGCATGATCTATCAGTCGGCAGAGCGCACGCTTGTTTCCGACGAAGTTCAGAAGCTCCACGATCGTATTGCTCAAACGCTTGTTCAAAAATATCAAGCCTCTTTTCAGAAAAGCTGAAAAGAGGCGGGGAGCGGCGGGTGCCAAACGGGTCCGTTCCCCGCTCACCGTTTCCCGTTCCACGAGGATCTCTTGAGTCCATCTGACGAACTATTCAACTCCTCCGAGGTAGAGGGTTCCCTTCAGATACCCCCGGACGCGCCGCTTGCAGTCAGGATGCGGCCCGTTACGATCGATGAGATCATCGGCCAGGAGCATCTTCTCGGCCCCGGAAAGCTTCTTCGCAGGACGCTCCAGTCCGATCGCCTCTCGTCGCTGATCCTCTACGGTCCTCCGGGGACCGGAAAAACCACGCTCGCGCTTGTGATCGCCCGCACGACCTCAGCGCGCTATGTTTCGATCAACGCGGTCCTGAGCAACGTCGCGGAGATGCGCAAGATCCAGGAGGAAGCCCGCAAGCTTTTGCGCCATTCCAAACGCAAGACGGTCCTCTTTATTGACGAGATCCACCGTTTCAACAAGGCCCAGCAGGACATCCTGATGCCGGATGTGGAATCGGGCGTCATCATTTTGGTCGGCGCTACGACGCAGAACCCGTCCTTCGCGATCCGCGGGCCGCTTCTTTCCCGATCGATCGTTTGCGAATTGAAGCCGCTTGAGGAGCATCACTTGATCCGGATCATGGAACGGGCCTTGAGCGATAAGGATCGCGGCCTCGGGAATCTCAAGCTTAAGGTCGAGCGTGCGGCCCTCGAACACATTGCGCGCCAAGCTTCGGGCGATGCGCGGCGGGCCCTCAATGCCCTCGATGTCGGGGCCATGACAACGCCTCCGGATTCCAAAGGGCTCGTTCATTTTACGGCATCGGTCGCGGAAGAATCCTGCCAGAAAAAGATCGTTCAGTATGACTGGGACGAAGATTTTCATTACGATACCATCAGCGCCTTCATCAAGAGCTTGCGCGGCTCCGACGTGGACGCCGCTTTCTATTGGCTCGCCAAGATGCTGTATGCGGGGGAGGACCCGCGGTTCATAGTCAGGCGTCTCGTGATCTTCGCGAGTGAGGACATCGGGAATGCGGACCCGCAGGCCCTGATTCTTGCGACGAGCGGGTTCACGGCCGTTGAATTCGTCGGCATGCCGGAGGCGCGCATCATCCTTGCCCAGGTCGTGGCCTATCTCGCGCTTGCGCTGAAGAATAATGCCAGCTATGTGGCTATAGAGCGCGCCATGGAAGATGTCCAGAATCAGAAGGTGGAACAGGTGCCCCAGCACCTGCGAAGCACCGCTTATGCGGGCGCCAAGGATCTCGGGCACGGCAAAGGCTATATCTACCCCCATGACCATCCCGGTCAAAAATTGGACCAGAAATACCTGCCTAAAACAGTCAAATATTACACCCCGTAGTATTCCTGTATAGCCAAAAAATAGTAGAAATATTGAGCCAAAATGGCTCAGTTTTGGCTATATATACTATATATTGCTTTAATATTAAATCTGTTAAATAAAAATAAGCGTTACTATTGACAAAAGAAAACTATTGAGTTATGGTTTTGTCAGGAAGTAATAAAAGTTCTTTTAACAATGATATAAATACTCAACAAAGGAGACACGAAAATGACGCATAATCTATACGGGATCCGAAATGCGAAATTGAACGGACGGGGCGGGTTTCTTACGTTCTGCGTCATTCATCAGGGGGACATCCTTTCGGGCTACATGTCCCCAAAAATTCACCGGGAGCTTCGTCGTATTGAGCGATCGAGAAAGCGGAGAATGTTATGAGCAGATTCCATTATTCGACACGGGAGATCGGCGGGGTTGCCGTTTTCGATCTTAAGGGCGAGCCGACCTATGAGTCGGTCCAGGAAGTGACCTGGAAGATCCAGAAGAGCATCCGGCGCCATCACTTTCATCAGATCATCCTGAATTTCAAGGCGGCCGGCTCCATGGACACGATCGGGCTCAGGCGGCTCCTGACCGTTTGTATTCGTCCCAAACATAGCGCCCTCTACGGCGCCTCATCGGACATGGCCCAGTTTCTGGCCGAGAATTGCTTTTCCGAGAAGGTGGATATCTGCGCGGACGAGAAGGAGGTGGCGGAAAGTTTTGGGCCATTCCTTTACGATAAGGATCCCGAGAAGCGGTATATTGACAGGGGAGCAAAAACTCCCAAGGAGTCGCTCGGTTCTCAACTCGAAGGCCGGAGGAATCATCGCATGCATGTGGCTATCCCGGTAGAGCTGCGGATCACGAGCGCTCTCAACGAGATTATCCTGACGAAGGCCATCGTCACGAATATCAGCCAGGGAGGCCTTTTTGTGGAATATCTGGATCTGGACGCGGCTTCGAAAATCACGGCTGCGGAGCCGATCGAGGATCTTCCCGTAGAGATCCATATATTCCCAAGCGCCAATTTTCCTGATGAATACCATGTGGCGGGAAAGATTCGCCGCAAAGAAATAAGGAAGGAGCAGCTTGGTTTTGGCATAGAATTTCAGGAAAACCGTGCCCCATAAGCCATGAAAATTTCTATCCCGCTTAGTGGCAATGGGTTGTGTGGTTTTTCTATTTTTATATGATAGTGTCCCTTGAAGTTTTTAGAATGTGTGCTAGCTTGTAAATAGATTTATTCGTTGTATGAAAAGTGTTAATCAAGAAAGTTTTAAAAGAGGCTCTGAAAGGAGGCTCTGAATGAAAATCGGGCTAAGGGTCGTTGCGACCTTCACCCTATTTTGTTTCATCACGACGCAGTGTATCTCTGCGTTCCCTGGCGCTAAGATCGAGATGGCCGGTTCTCGTGAAATTCCGTTCTATCAAAGCATTGTCGTTCCCGAGGAACTGGGCACCGTCGATTCGCTTTATGAGGCGCCCGCCGGGGCCAACCCGCAATTCATCCTTCATATTCAAAACGCCCACGCTAATTATCAAGCTCAGATGAAGATCAAGCAGCTTCTGGGCTACATGAATCGAAAATACGGCTTTAAGACCATTTTCGTGGAAGGCGCTTCCGAGGAACTCGATGCGGATTATCTACGTCTTTTCCCAGATGCAGAACGCAATTTAAAGCTTTGCGATGAGCTTGCCAAGCAGGGCGAACTTACCGGCGCGGAATTGTTTCTAATGGAACAGTCCGCGGAAGGCATGCATGGATCGGGTGATGCTGTCCAAGCCCTGGGAATTGAGAAGGCGTCTCTTTATAAGGCCAACTATAATGTTCTAAAAAAAATCTTTGGGGCCGAAGCCGATGTTGCCCTCTTCTTCAAGGGATTCGATAGAAAACTTGATCAAGTTGCTTCCAGAACCTTTGCGCCTGAAGTCCGCGAACTGATCGCGGATTGGAAGCGTTTCGAACAGGGACGCCGTGAGTTCATGCCATTCGTCAAGAGTCTTGTCGCGAAATCCAAAAAAATCCTGAAAATTGATCTTGAAAGCCTCTTTGCTCAAGTCGGCTGGCCCCAGATCACGCGCCTTCTTGTGATCCAGACGATGGAAAGGGACCTGAATAAGACGAAGGGTGTTGCGGAACAGGCCGCGCTTCTCAAGATGCTTCGAAGGGCAGCTGTCTCTCAGGAGCTTCTGACCGCGCTGACGAACTTTAAGGAGGGCAGTATTGTCGTAGGTAAGTCCGCTACAGAAGTTTCCCCTCGCGAGGTGCTGGAGCGTCTCGCCTCAGAGGCCGGACCAAAAGGTTTTCAGTTCAGCGATTATCCCGCTTTTAGTCTTTATGCCGGCTATCTCACACTCCGGTCCGAATTGGATTCCAAAATCCTTTTCGAAGAGATTGAATACCTCTTTACACAGATGCTCGATGCCTTAGTTCAGGAGTCTGAGCAGAAGGCACTCCTGACCCTTTATAGGGATGGTGAACTTCTGCGTAAACTTCTTTCTCTGGAGCTTAATCGCGCTCAATGGCAGCAGGTACTTAAGGCCAAAGACCGCATGACCATTCCGTCGCTTGTTGCACGGCTGAAGGCTGCTGTCGAAAAAGTGGATGACGGGGGGCGGAAGACGGAAGGTGTAAAAGCCGGTTCTGTGCCATCCACCATCCTCCATCCGATATCCCCGACCGACGTTATGCCTCCGAAATTCGGCAAAACCATGGACGGACTTTTTACGGCTGGTCTGGAGTTCTATGACTATGCTCATAAACGGGAAGCTGTTTTTTATGAAGAGATGCAGGCTGCTATGACCGAACGCAAGGTCAACAAGGCGATCCTCATCACCGGAGGTTTTCACACCGACGGCATGAGCGACCTTTTCCGTGAAAATGCTGTCAGCTACGGCATCGTCACTCCGCGTCTTAGCGAAAAATCCAATGAAAATTTATATCGCACGAACATGCTCCAAAACCGGGAGTATCTTTTTTCGATCTCTAACCTGGAAATGGCCGCGAAGCTCATGCCGCTCATCGCTCAGCATGCCCAGGGAGTGGATATCGATGCGGTTTTTGCGGTGATTCTCAACGCCATGATGAAGGCGGGAGCGGAAAACATTGATGCAGTGGTCCTGTTGTTTAATCAGTCGGATCTGGCAAAAATGAACAGAATCACGCTCGTTCGTGCCGGCAATGATCCCAAAGGCAAACCGATTTTTCGTGTCGTAACTCGTACCCCAGAAGATGCGGCAGAGCTCTCTATTCCCATAGAAGATCTTAATGTTACGGTCGGACCCATTACACCCCCTGTGAAGGCGGGTGCTGTGTCGACGACAGCCACACGGCGTTCGGAAGTGCGACTATCCTCAATAGTGGGGTGTTTTTTGCAAGAGATTTGGGATTGGTTGGAGCAATTCCGGGGAGAACTTGAGCAGCGGCAAAGAAAGCCAGAGCAAATAGAAACGTATGTGGCTAAAGGTGTTGACCTGGCAGCTATGAATGAGCGATTAAAAGCAGCGGGATTGCCGCAGAATGCGATAGAGCTAATAGCGGCCCTTATGAGGAAGGACGCGGGTCAACAAGCGAATGGGTTAATGACCCCTCTAGAAGAGATTGCGAACGCTATTATTCCTCAAATTGCGGATTTTCAAGGAATAAAAGCAGACAAATCAGAAAAAGTTGAGATTCTAAAGACAAACATACGCTTGGCAATCCGGAATTCAGCTTTGGGAGGCAGCTTTTTGTCCCGGAGTATTAGAAACGTGAGAAAGAAAGCAGGAATCCCGGTCAGCGTCAATAAGGATTATGTTTTGGTGGATGCTGCAACCAGTTCTGACTCTATCTATTTTATGTATCACCGTCATGGTGATGCTGCGATTAGATTTTCCAGGGTGCCTTTAAATAGTGTCGACAACGGGTTCCGCAGATTCTTCAAGTTCTTCCGCGCTATCATATCGTCCGATATCAAACCTGGTGAAGATATCGGATTCGAGCAACTTCCCCAAGACGTCATACAGCTCTTTGGCTTATCTCGCTTCGTGACGAATGAAATTTTTAAGGAGATTGATCTGTTACTGAAAGCCACAGGTTCCGAGAAGATTATAAAAATTCAGAGATTGGAAAAAAACGGACAGACCATTTACTTCGTCAAAACAAATAAAGGTATTTTTCGTTTAGTAGTTACGCGCGAAGATAATGAGGGTGTAACGACAGAGACTGTTACGAACAGTGCGGGCGGTCGTTGGTCGATCCGAAGTGATCATCCGGGCGTGGAAGTTGTAGAGGAATCCCGCGGCATGCTTGTGCCCGAACCTTATCTGATGAGTGATACCTACCTTGACACCTCCTGGACCAGCAGGGAGCTGCTTGAAATGGCGAAAAAAATTGTTGAGGGGATCATTTCAAAAAATGACTATGCTGCGGATATTCAGAAAGCGTTAAGAGGATTAGTGGAAGCTATTGTGAATAATGAGCCTATTGAGCCGTTGCCGGCAGATACCCGTGGCGGGGATGCTCCTTATTGGAATGAGGTTATCTTAAAAGACATCTTACGCGATTCTCAGACATGGAAAGGGGATGTCCCGCACAATTTGGTCATAGCTTACTTTTTCAGGCTGATCTTAGAAAAAGTACAATATTGGGAAAGCAAAAAAGATCCGTTTGTTCTCATGAAACAGAAGGCTCTCCATGAATTTCTCATTTCTCCCGAAGGGCTTTCGAATTTGATGACCGGTTTTGAAGAAAAGAGACCAGTCGACCGATTGCCTTTTCTGCTTGATGTGGGCCTTTGGTCCAATAATTACGACCCTTCGAATCCTATAGATCCTGATGCTGAGAAAAACTATTTGATAGATCACCGGACGGCAATTGTAGAAAAACTACAAAGTCGCTCAGTGAAGACCCTGGAAATGGATACAGATAACGCCGGCCCCGAGATCGTATCTGATCTGTGGCTTGCGCAGTATTTATTGGACAGCAACCTCGTTGAACGGGTCATTCTCAACGTTAAGAATTATCCATTATTCATTAGCGATGCGACGCAAGAAGATGTCGAAGCAACTCTCGAACAATTGAAAGCTTCTCCTGATGGAAAGGTTTCTCAATTAGGAAATCGACTGAAAGCATTGAAGCAGCAAGGGAAACTTATCGTTTCCGCAGACCCGTTTTCCACTTCGGGAATGACTTATGATCAGAAACCTGAAAATCTGAGAAAACGGTCGGACTTGATTTTTGTCAATGGAGATTGGAATTATCGATTGGTGACAGGGAATCGTCGTTGGGGCATCGATCAGAAAATGAATCGTGTGGTGCGAAACGACGTTCCCGTAGTTATTAGGAGAACCGTAAAAAGCGATACAGTGATAGGGGCCGACCCAACAGTTGTGGCGTCTCTTGCGGCTAAAGATCCTGACTGGTTCCGTAAAGGGCGGGGTGGAATGATTGTCTTGGTTGAGCCCGAAAAAACCGAAAAGAGTCCCCTTCGCTCTGAGACGCGTTCGAGTGCGATCGTAGAAGCGGAAAGCATCATCACTCGGATTCGGTATGTGAAATCGGATGGCAGTGAAATCCATTACGCATTAGATCCTGGAACGCTTGCAGCGGTCGATGAACTTTTGAAAAATCGCGGGGAGCCAGACCTTGTGGCGAAAAATGCGTGGATTCTTGCGAAGCTGGCGCTCCTTTATGAGCATCTAAAGCCTGAGGAACGCGAAACGAAAATAGTCCAATGGATCGAGGCGTGGCGCGAAGCTCAATCAGCCCAGGGTGAAGGGGGAGAAATACCCGCTCAAGACAAGATCCCGGGATCAAGCTGGTCAACTTTCTTTGATTTTATGGCGCCCTCTTTTCAAAAGGATCCTGTTCGTCCGTTCCGTACGCTCAGCGTTGTCAGTTATCTGCGCTATGCCGTTGCGCAAGGTATCAGGAATATCGAGATCCCGCTTGATTTTCTTCCGTTTGATCCGTCAACGCGGCTCGGCGGGGAATTTTCAGCAGCAGAAATCAAAGCCATTCGTCATTTTTGCGAGACGCATGATCTGACATTGACGGTCCATTCGCCGATTGTTGGACCGCTCAACTCAAAGACGGGTTTTAAACAGCTTTTCGAAGAGCCGCTCGACAATCTCAATCTCATGAAAGAACAGATCGTTGTTGCTGGGAAAATGGGTGCCAGACAAATGGTGGTGCATTTTGCAAGTCTTGATCGGGCCGAAGAATACGCGGAGCTGGTTACTTATGCTTTCCAAAATGCGCCGGGGCTCAAGATTTCTTTTGAGAATTATTTTAACAAACAAAAAGTGTTCCCGACATCCGACGAGTTTATGAACGCTTATGAACGCATGCTTGCGAAAGTCGCGGAGATGCAGCCAAACGCGATTTCCAGTGTTGGTATGGTAATCGATACAGCCCATTACAATCTGACGGGCAAGGAGGATCCAGTTGTTGCGGTCTATCGCATCGCTAAGCGGGTGGAGGGTCTTGCCAACCGCTATAGCGTTGCCCCAAACGAACTGCTCTCGGAGCTTCACATGAACCAAAACCTTGGCCCGATCAAATTTTTTACGGGATTCAGCGCAGATCTGCATTCGCCCGTTACCATGCGTGGTCCCATCCATAATCAGGCCATTATCATAATGCTTCAGTTAATGGGCTATTCCCCGCTTTTGACACTCGAGCAGATGTCCGCGCCGTCAAGGGCGGACATTGAATTGTTGAGGGCTGCTCCGCGTTTGGAAAGAGACTTTGAAGCGCGGGGCCGCGCATCACTCGAAGAACTTTCCGAGTACCGTCCGCTTTTCATCGAAAATATCGAAGCCTATACTCTTATGGCAGATATCCTTGGGACGGAACAAATGCGAGAGCATTTTAAGCGGCGCATTTTCCAGAGTATCCTAGCTGTTAATTCTGCGGAAGACTTTGAGTCTCTTCGCGGACGAGGGATTATTCCCGCTGGCGTAAGTTTCAGAACATTTGAACCTGGTACCCAGATCGTCCGGCAGGGCGATTTGATAGGCTCTAGCGGTTCTGCAGCTGGTAAAGGAGCTTTTTATCTTCTCGTTCAGAGTGCTGCTGCCGGTGTTGTGCAGGGAACCGCGGAATCAATGAGGCGCTTATTTGTGGTACCGCCCGGGAGGTTTTTTGGCGAGCGGGCTGTTTTAACAATGGAGCCTCGCAATGCGACCGTGACGGCATCTGAGAAGGTTTTTGCTGTTGAATTTAGCATAGACGCTATTCATGAATTTATGGAAGTCATGCCCGATCTTCGGGTTTTGATGGAGGTCGTAAATCGTTCACGCGAGATGGAAAATTATTCCGCATTTTCCTCTCGCTCCGAGTTGCGGAAGACAATGTCGAGCGTTCAGTCTGCAGGAGATGTGGAGAATCATTTACTTGCAGCGATTGGGGTCATGGCAGGAAATTGGGAGAATGGTTTGGCCAGGGATCTTGTATTTAAAACTCTGGAGGATCCCAAGCAATCATTGAAACTTCGTCTGATCGCAGCGATCGGGATCATGGCCAATCCTGGGCGTTGGAGAGTTGCGGTGGCCAGGGATCTTGTATTTAAGACTCTCGAAGATAGCAATCAGCCGTTAGAGAATCGTTTGTTGGCAGCCGCCGGGGTCATGGCAGGAAATTGGAAGAATGTTTTGGCCAGGGATCTTGTATTTAAAACTCTGGCGGCCGTTCGCTCTGAGGCGAGAGTATTAACTCGGAGAGGGTTTCTTAAAGTGATGGGAGCTGCTGGATTAGTGGCTGCTGCAGCGGATCTCATTGCGGCTTGGGGGACCGATGTCGAAGAATCGATCCTGGATGCTGGAGATTGGAAAGTGTTGGGGGCGTCGGACAGCGGCCCTGCTGCAAGCTCTGTCCAGACACCTCGTGGAAATTTTACGGAACTTAAGATTCTTTACAAAGGCGACCAAGTGTTTAGCGTTAAAGGAAATGGCTATCTTCGGGGCGTTTTGCCTTCAAGTTATCGTGGGCCGAAAGGAGAACGAGTCGATTGGGGAACGAGTTTTGTTCTTCCGGGGTATTGGAGCGGGGGAGTTTATCATCACAATCCGAGAATCACCCGGGCCGAGTTCGGAAGTCTTTCGGATGGCACCATCGTTATGAGAGGAGCCATGGAAGATGAGAAGGGGGCTTTTCAAGCGACCGAGTTCAAGCTGATCTTCCGGAAGCCATCCGCGGAAAGAGTAGAAATGGAAGTGCGATACACACTCCAAGCTAAGAAAAATATTTCACTTGATGCTGATCGCGTTGCGAATCATGAAGGCTTCAAGGTTTTTTCGTTCAGTTCCATGAATATTAATCGCGCGCATGACGCAGATTTCTTTGTCTATCAGGCCCCAGGCGGAAAAGTTCGTGTGCCGGTGGCAGGAGCAGACAGACTTATTTTGCAAAACCCACAACCCCTTTCAAATGGTGTTGTGTACCTGGCTAATGAAAGTCCTTCCTCTGGTAGGTATCGGCCGACCACTTTCATTCAAATACTTCCGGGAAGTTCATCAGGGAATTATATACCTCAAGGGTGGGTTGCCAGATCTGACAATCCCGACGACGACAATGTTGGGGTATGGCTTTCCGACGATCAAACAAAGACTTCATATCGAGCGGGCGAAACGATAACGACAGTCCATGCGGTTTTGGGTGTCACACGGCCCGGTCCGTCGTTCGTGGCGCCGACTTCCGAGGGAAAAATGGGGTCCGTAGGCTATTCTGTCGTTGTCCCGGATCAAAATGCATTGATGAATCTGCGTTGGGCACAAGAAAATATTAAGATGATGAATATTTCGGTGGCGTCCGATGGATGGATCACTATGGCTTACGCTCTTTCAGGCCCTTGGGCCGGCACGAAGGTTCCTATTCGGCCGGGCGGAACGCTGGCCGTGGAAATAGAAGGCGCGGGTGGTCGATTAGAGTTCAAACCGGATGATAAGGGCCAGATGGATCTTGGCAACGGAAAGCATGTGCTTGCGGTTCCTAATGGAATTTCCAGCGTTACGATCGGATTTATTTCTGGGAAAATAGCGAGGACGGGGACAGTTCGTGTAAGAATCTCCCAAGCCCGCTCCGAGGTGAGGGGAGATGTGACTAAGGCCGGTCAACTTAAAGCGCAGGTAGAAAAACTCTTGAACTTAGGCGATCGGAACGCGATGGCTGGTGTCGTCAAAGCACTGGAATCTTATATTAAGGAGATGCCCGATTCGATGGGGTTATCGAGGTTTGTATATGACATTTTGACTTTAATCTTCAAGTTCCATAATGCCTCCACTACAGATTTTGCCAGGATGGATGTTGCATATGATTTTGCTCACAAACTTAATACAGGGATTAGTGACATTAAGGCATCTTCCGGTGACATGATTCTTATCGATTACATGTTCCGTAACAAAGATATCAAACAAAACCAAGAATGGGGAGATTTTGCCACGGACGCAGGGTGGGGAGAAACGGTCGCAGGCAATGTCGTTTCAGACATGATTAGCCAGGCGCGTCGCTCCGAAGTGCGTCAAGAAAACGCTGCGGTCCAAGTCAACGCCTCAGAGTTGGACCATGCTCTCAATGGAATTGCGCAGCGGGCGGAAATACGGAACCAGCCCGGGATCGTGATAGAAGCGCAGGCATGGCGATCAGAACTTAGAAAAATGGTCAACGGGCAGTTCGACCCGAAAGTAATAAGTCCTATGAAGGATTTCATTGCCCGTTCTGAGTCGAGGGGGCCAGAGCTGACCCCACGTGTTGATGTGGCAGTGCTTGAGCGTTTCTCAAAATCGTTAAGCACATTGACGTTGTCGGACAATATTGCAATAAAAATGATTCGTGGGTGGGTTAATGAGCCGGAAGGGAAATACGTCAATCCTTTCTTAATTAGTCCCTTGCGGAAATATTTTCAGGATAGGAAGCCCGATAAACAGGCGCTGGCGGCTATTCAGTCGATTGTTAATAGTCCGAACTCATCCAATGCTTTGTTGCGGTATCTTTTTCTGACAGCGGAGGAAGAGGGAAAAATAGATTCGCTAGGGGGGTTGAAGCGATCAGAAGTAAGAAGTATGCCTGCCGTCCAAGCGGCCGAAGGTGTTCGGGCGTTGGCGAAGCAACTTAGAGGTCAGTTAACAGCTTTGACGAATGTACAAGAAAAACCGACGGTGAAAGCTAACGGGGCAACGCTTGAGTTTACGATGCCGAGAGGATATGGCGTGGTGGTGGTTTCCAATGTTATCGGAGTGAAGATCATTGATAATAATCTTGTAATTGAGCATTGGGATTCTTTGGCAGATAAACAGAGAACCGATCGGGTGCCATTTATGTTGCCCTACAAGGTTCCCAGCGGCCAGCCGTCGATTATGCTGAATGCGTACATGACGCAAGCGAAACAACTTGCTCAGGGAAAAAGTTTTGTGGAGTTGCGCCAGGAGCTCGCGAGCGCTGTTGAAGCGGAATTGGATCCTGTGGTTCTGAGTAAACTGAAAACACAGCTTCTGAGATTCGAAGCCAGAACCTTTGCGGACGTTGTTGCGGGGATCCTTGTCCCGGCGGAAGGAGTGCTCTCCTCCGTGGAAGAAATTGCGGCTTCGCTTAAAACGCTTGTGGCGTTTAAGACCGGCGAACTGGATTGGGGCAAATTTCTTGAGGCTGCAAAATCCATTCTGAACAATCCTGTTTTGGCGGTATCCGACGTTGCGGGGGCCACGATCATTGTGTTGAAAGAAGCGCCGACAGATGTCGAGCTTCAGGACATGAACCTCCAACTTTCAACGAATACCGGCCAAGTGGTCCATTACGTAGTGGCGTCGCCGGGCCGGCAGCAGGAAACAAGCTTACGTAAGAAGATCGAAGAGATTCAACACGCGGTCGACTATAAAGGCGAGCCTGTCGGCGACAAACGGATCAAGATTCACTTTGCTCCTGTGTCAAAACTGGGTTCGAAGGCCAAAACCCTTGCAAGCACGTTGAGCCGTACCGGAACCCCTTTCGAGGGTGGTTCCAATATGACGCTGCTGGTCCCTGAGGGAATGACGTCCCAATTCGATCTGATCAGAGGCGGTACCATCATGGAGAGCCGGAAGGATGATCCTAAAAATTCTTCAGCCCGTAATTTGTTGGCCATGAAGACAGCCCAAATAAGCAAAACGACCGCGGATCCATCCGTTGCGGCGCTCTTAAATAGGCAGATCGGAGATACGGTCATCATTCTGATCGCCCAGTATTTTGGGGTCGAGGGGGATAAATTAGGGGCTTTGGCGAAATTCTGGGCCGAACTACTGAGTATTAAGGCGACGTCCGTCGCGGCATAAGAATTATAACATCTTTGGATACAAGGGGTATGGAGAAAGGCCATACCCCTTGTTTTTTGCTCTTGGATTCGGAATACATAAGGGTAAAAAAAGTTCCGGACAACGTTGACAGGGAAAGGTCCTGGAGTATAATACCCGCATGCGAGACTTACGGGTCTCGACTCACCTGCAGAGGTTCGTGGCCACCAGATCCCCACTCGGTCACGAACCTCTTTTTTTTCGCCGTGAGCGTTTTTTGCGAGCGGGACGAATCCGCCGCGCTTTTTGGCGGATAAACAGGCTGTTCGGGACGGAGCAACTTACCGGGCTGTAATGGCGTGTAAGGCAGGAATACGGGAGGAATTTATGGAAGCGGACAAAGATATACGCTTTACCGAGAAGAAAGTGGATGAAAGCTGGAAGGAGCAGGCGGAAAGTGTCAAGGCGAAGGCTGCTGCCGCTCAGCCGGCCGCCAAATCCAAACCCGCTGAAACGTCCAAGACTTTTCTGAGTCTTGTGCAATCGCTTGGATATCAAGCCCTCATGAACCTCGGAGAGATCCCCAATCCGATGACCCAGCAGACCGAGCTCAATCCCGAAGGAGCTAAAGAGGCGATCGACCTTCTGATCGCGCTCCGTGACAAGACCCAGGGGAATTTAAGCGACGACGAAAAGAAAATGCTTGAGACGCTTCTCACCCAACTGCAGATCAAATTTTCCCAGAGCGTATGAGCGGCGCTAAGGGTAAGATCATTCGCTTTGTCATCAGCTTTGCGGCGATAGGGCTTATTGTTTTTTTTATGCGCGGCAAGCTGCATGAGTCCATGGCTATTTTACGCCATGAAGTTGTTTGGGGCTGGTTTGTCGGCTCCATCGCCGTGTATTTTGTCGCCCTCGCTTTTCTCGCGATCCGCCTTCAGTGGGTTTTTAGGGTCCAAGACATCCACATGACCTTCCGGGAGTGTTACCATCTCGGCTTCGTCGGGATGTTCTATAATCTCATGCTGCCTTCTTCCGTGGGCGGGGATGTGGTCAAGGCCTTTTACGCCTATAAGCATTCCGGGAAAAAGATCGAAGCGGCGACTTCGATCTTGCTGGACCGTTTGCTCGGTTTTGTGGCGATCATTACCATGGCCGGGGTCGGGCTCTTGTGTTTTAGTAAAGAGGCTGAGAACGCTTACATCGATTACGCCGTTTATGGGGCTTGCGGGGCGCTCGCCTTTGTGGTGGCTTTTTTTGCGAGCCGGCGTTTTGCACGTCTCTTTAAAGGGATTGCCCATTTCATCCCGAGCGAAAAATGGAAGTTGCAGCTTGCCGAGATCTATCACGCGATCTATGGCTATCGGCACCACCACGGTTCCGTCTTGATGGCGATCCTTCTTTCTTTTTTGGGGCAGGCCCTTTTTATCAGCAGCAATTATTTTCTCTCGCTTTCCATTGGCACCGACATCAATTTTTGGAAGTTTTTTATCTTGATACCCGTTATTTCCATCGTTAGTATGGCACCTTCGATCGGCGGGCTGGGTGTGAGGGAGGCCAGCGTGCTTTATCTTTTTGGCCGTTATCTGCCGCCGGAGCGGGCGCTTGCGTTGACGGTTTTGATGGATGTTCTGATCTATTCGTTCAGTATCGGTTCCGGGATCTGGTACGCGTTCCGCGGCGGATTGAAGCCGAAAGCTTTGGACGAAATGGAAATGATGCGGTCTCCGAAGGAATAGTTTAAACTCAAAGCGGAAAGAACGTTCTTATGAAAAAAATTCTTGTCGTTCATGGACCGAATCTGCAGCTGCTGGGCGAGCGGGAAGTCTCCGTCTATGGAAAAGTGACGCTGAAACAGATCAATGAGGCACTCGGGAAGGAAGCCGGGGTGCTCGGCGTGGAGCTCGAGATACTCCAAAGCAATCACGAAGGCGAGATCGTGGACCGTATCGGAAGCGCGCGCCGGGAGTTTGCAGGGATTTTGATCAATCCGGCCGCTTACACCCATACGAGTGTCGCGATCCGCGATGCCTTGGCCGCCTGCGGTCTTCCGGCTGTCGAGGTTCATCTGAGTCACATCTATAAGCGCGAAGATTTCCGTCAGCATTCCATGACCGCTCCGGCCTGCGTCGCCCAGGTGACGGGGTTCGGCAAGAACAGTTATCTTCTGGGTCTGCGGGGTCTTGTAGCCTGCGCTTTCAAAGCAAAACCTGTTCCTTCTTCCCCAAAAACAGTGAAAAAAGCACTTATCGTGAGGAAAAGAAAATGAATATCAAAGAGATCAAAGAACTTCTGGAGTTGATGGCCGAGCACAATGTCGGCGAGATCGAGATCGAGAAAGATAACGCGAAGATCAAACTTCGGAAGATGGCCAATGGCGGGATCGTGATGCAGAGCACACCGCAGATGTTGGCGCCGGCGCAAGCGGTCATGCAGGTCCCGGTCCAGGCAGGCGCTCCCTTAGCTGCCGCGCAAGCTGCCGACGAAGAGGGTGTGACGATCGTGCGTTCGCCGATGGTCGGAACGTTTTACGCGTCTCCGGCCCCGGATCAGCCGGCCTATGTAAGCGTCGGGAAGGCTGTCAAAGACGGGGATGTGCTTTGCATCGTCGAAGCCATGAAGCTCATGAACGAGATCAAGTCCGAACTGAACGGCACGGTGATCGAGATCCTGGTGCAGAATGGCCAGACCGTGGAATACGATCAACCGATCCTGAAGATCAAAAAAGGTTGAACCCGAAATCTTCTTCAATCGAAACCCTTCATAACGGGGAAAAATCATGTTTTCAAAGATCCTCATAGCAAATCGTGGCGAGATTGCGGTCCGGATCATTCGCGCCTGCCGTGAAATGGGCGTTCAAACCGTGGCGGTTTTTTCCAAGGCGGACCGGGAGTCTCTTCACGTGAAACTGGCCGATGATGCCATCTGCGTTGGTGAGGCCCCAAGTTCCGAAAGCTATCTTAATATCCCCGCCCTTATTTCCGCGGCCGAGATCGCGGACGTCGAGGCCATTCATCCCGGCTACGGGTTTCTGGCCGAAAATGCGCATTTTGCGGAGATCTGTGAATCCTGCCAGATCAAGTTCATCGGGCCGAAACCCGAAACCATCCGTATGGCCGGCGACAAATCGGTCGCGAGGCTTGAGATGAAAAAAGCCGGGATCCCGATCATTCCCGGCAGTAAAGGCGCGGTCAAGTCCCAGGAGGAAGCCCTGCTTCTTGCGAAAAAGCTGGGTTATCCGGTGATCGTCAAGGCTTCCGCGGGCGGTGGGGGAAAAGGCATCAAGATCGCGCATAACGACGGGAAGCTCATCAGTGCGTTCCTTACGGCCCAGACCGAAGCGGAGGCGGCCTTCGGGAACGGTGAAGTTTATATCGAGAAATTCATTGAAGAACCGCGCCACATTGAGATGCAGATCATGGCCGACAGTTTCGGGAATGTGGTGCACCTGGGCGAACGCGACTGTTCGGTCCAGCGCCGCCACCAAAAACTCATCGAAGAATCCCCCGCGCCGGGTCTTTCCGCCAAGCTTCGCAGGAAGATCGGCGACACGGCCATCCGGGCGGCCAAGGCGTTCAAATATGAGAATGCCGGAACGATCGAATTCTTGCTCGACAGGAACGAAGATTTCTATTTCATGGAAATGAATACGCGTCTTCAGGTCGAACATCCGGTCACGGAAATGGTGACAGGGATCGATCTCGTGAAGGAACAGCTGCGTATCGCGGCCGGAGAAAAATTAAGTTTTACGCAAGAACAAGTGAAGATTACAGGCCATGCGATCGAATGCCGCATCAACGCCGAGGATCCCGATAATAACTTTATGCCTTCTCCCGGGAAGATCGAAGCTTGGCGCATGCCGGGTGGTCTGGGCATACGTTTGGACAGCCACATTTATACGGGTTATTCGATCCCGCCTTTCTACGATTCCATGATCGCGAAATTGATTGCCTATGGCAAGAACCGCCAGGATGCGATCACGGTCATGCTCCGGGCGCTTCGCGAGATCGAGGTGAAACCGATCAAGACGACCGCGCCGCTTCACATCCGGATCCTGAGTCATCCGAGGTTTCGTCAGGGTGCCGTGAATACGAAATTCATCGAATCGACGGTCCTCGGTTCGGGGAAGACGGACGAATCGGAAACGAACAAAGAAAAGCAATGAAGGTCTCCAACGCTTTTGCCCAGATCTTCGCGATCTTTGCGCTTCTGACGCTTGGCAGTTTGATGATCATCGTCTCTCTGCATCTTTTGGCGTTTGACGATGCGATCCTGAAAGTCCAGGAGATCTATCAGAGTTCCTGGCGTTCCGCTCAAGTGGGAGTGGTCGGCCTCGTGCTCATTGTTCTTGGACTTGCCTTTGCGAAGATGCTTGTGAAGGCGGGACGTCCGAATGAAGCTGTTTTTTTTCAAAGTGAGATCGGTCCGATGGTGGTGTCGGCCAACACGCTCGGGAACACGGCGGTGAAGGCGGTCAAGCGTTTCCCGCTCGTTAAAAGCGTAAAGGCAAAAGTTCTCATTACCGGAAAGAATATCGAGATCAAGCTTCGCCTGGTGCTTTGGGCGGGCGGGCATGTGCCGGCGGTCTTATCGGAATTGCAACAGGAAGTCGGACAGCGGGTGAAGCGTTTGCTGGGATCCGAGAACCAATTGACCGTGATCTGTGATGTTAAAGGGATCGATGATGCCGGATCGGGTCTTCAGGACCTTGGGGCTTCAAGCAGATAGCCCGGACGTTTTGATCTCGAAGGAGCTCGCTCTGTTAGAAATTGCGGGGAAGGTGTTTTTAGGGAACGGTTTCACGAAAGAACTTTTTTAAAATGAACAAATCTCTCATGGGGGAATTATGAAGCGTATTGGAATACTGACGGGTGGCGGGGATTGTCCGGGTCTTAATGCGGTGATTCGCGGGGTCGTGCAGACGGCAAAGGCCGAAGGCTGGCAGGTGATCGGATTCAGGCAAGGCTGGAAGGGCATTATTCAGAATGTTTTTGTGGAGCTGGACGAGAAGTGGGTTGCGGAAATCCTTCCGAGGGGTGGCACCATTCTTGGAACTTCCCGGACGAACCCTTACAAGAAGGAAGGGGATGCGGAGAAGGTCCGCGAGACGATCAAGAAAAATAAGCTGGATGCAGTGATCGCGGTCGGTGGCGAGGATACGCTTGGCGCCGGCAACAAACTTTCCAAGGACGGGATGCCGGTCATCGGGGTCCCCAAAACGATCGACAACGATCTGAATGCGACTGACTATACGTTCGGTTATGACACAGCTTTGAATATTGCTACCGAATGCCTGGATCGTATCCGTACGACGGCGGAATCGCATGATCGTGTGATGGTGGTCGAGATCATGGGACGGCATGCCGGTTGGATCGCGCTTGAGTCCGGGATCGCCGGCGGCGCGGACGTGGTCCTGATCCCGGAAGTTTCACTTTCGATCGATGAGATATGCGGCTACATCACGAAGCAGCGCGCGCGCGGTAAGAACTTCAGCGTGGTCGCCGTGTCGGAGGGATTTTCGATCAAGGGCGAAGAGCTCGTCACAACGAAGAAAGAGCTCGATGCGTTCGGGCATGTCTTGCTCGGCGGCGTGGGGGAGCGTCTTGCAAAGCTCATTGAAAAGAAAACCGGGTATGAGACCCGTTCAACCGTGCTCGGCCATATTCAGCGCGGCGGGACCCCGACGGCGTTCGATCGTGTACTCGGGACCCGGTTCGGGGTCAAGGCCGTTCAACTTGTCAAAGAGGGGAAGTTCGGCCACATGGTCAGTCTCTGCGGCCGGGATATCGTGGCCGTGCCGCTCCAGGAAGCGGTGGGCGAACTCAAAACTGTGCCGGCGGATATGTACGAGCTGGCCAAAATATTTTTTGGTTAACCCATGAAAACTTCTTTCGAGACGATCCTTCAGGGGCATCAAGAGGCTTTCCAGAAAACATTTGTGCCGGCTCAGTATGAAGTCCTGGATCAAATGGCCCACGCCATTATCCAGGCCCTTAAGTCGGGGCGAAAGCTGTTTTTGTGCGGGAACGGAGGATCGGCCTCGGATTCCCAGCATATCGCCGCCGAATTTGTTGGCCGGTTTGAAAAGGAGCGCATGAGTTTGCCGGCCATCGCACTGACGTCTGATATTGCGGCACTGACCGCGATCGGCAATGATTTTGGTTTCGAGAAGGTCTTTTCCCGCCAGATCGAAGGGCTCGGGAAAAAGGGGGATATTCTCGTCGTGCTTTCCACGAGCGGCCGTTCTTCCAATATCCTTGATGTGATCACCCAGGCGAAGCAGCAGGGGATCCTGACGCTCGGCTTTACCGGGAAGGACGGCGGCATTTTGAAGGATGTTGTGGATATCTGCTTTATCGCCAAATCTCACAAAACATCGTATATCCAGGAAGCTTATATGGCAGCGCTTCACGGGATCTGCGAAGTTGTGGAAACGATCCTTTTCGGATAATCCGGAGTTTTTTCGCCTATCATGGCCTCCAAGATCTTGACGGAAAACAAGTTGTCTTCGGTAGTCCGGCGACTCAAATCGCGGGGAAAACGCGTTGCCTTTACGAATGGGACTTTTGACATCCTCCATCTTGGTCATGTGACCTATCTCCAAAAGGCACGGGCGTTCGCCGATGTGCTGATCGTCGGTGTGAACACGGACCGCTCGGTCAAAACCTATAAAGATTCAAATCGCCCGGTCAATCCCCAGCAGGATCGCATCAAGGTCCTCACCGCGCTCGCCTGTGTCGACTATGCCGTTCTTTTTAATGATCCGACGCCGATGAAGCTGATCAAGGAGATCAAACCCGATGTGCTTGTGAAGGGCGCGGATTGGGCGATCAAGGATATTGCGGGCGCCCGGGAAGTGATCTCCTGGGGCGGAAAAGTGAAACGCATCCCGCTGGTCAAGGGCCGTTCCTCGACGCGGATCATCAAGATCCTGAAACTGGCGTAATGTGATGGGGTGGAAGGAAAAAGTTTTTAATGATTTCCGCCTTTATGCTGTGACGGACCTGAGGGATGAAAGACCCAAAGCGCTCCAAGAGATCGAAGCGGCATACAGGGGTGGGGCCGATATCCTTCAGCTCCGCTCCAAGGTGCTGTCGGACGCCGCGTTCATGCGGCTGGGGTCCCGGATCAAGAAGATCGCCGGAAAAAAAAGAAAACTTTTTTTTGTAAATGACCGAATCGATCTTGCGCTTGCGCTTGGCGCCGATGGCGTTCATTTGGGTCAAGAGGACATGCCGGTTCCTGTGGCGCGTAAGCTGGCGGAACGGGCGGGCTTGAAGATCTGGGTCGGAAAATCGACGCATAGTTTGAAGCAAGCCTTGGCGGCCGTAAATGAAGGGGTCGATTACATCGGTGTCGGTCCGGTATTTGCGACGCCCACCAAGCCGCACATGAGATCCGTGGGGTTGCGATTCGTGAAGCAAGCCGCCAGGAAGATACGGATCCCCTGGGTCGCGATCGGCGGCATTGATCGCGGGAATATCCGGGACGTGGTCGCGGCAGGCGCGACAAGGGTTGCGGTGGTTCGTGCGGTCTTTGCGGCCAAGGATCCCGAAAGCGCTGCGGGGGAACTTCAACATCAACTTGGAAGGAACATGAAATGTCAAAACCTCCTTATCTGATCGTGGTCGGCACAGTGGCTATTGATGAGCTTTCGACGCCCTTCGGAGCTCTGCAAACGGTTTTCGGGGGTTCTGCCTCCTATTTTTCGTATGCCGCGAGTTTTTTCGCCAAGGTTGGGGTCGTTGCGGTGGTGGGCCAGGATTTTCCGGAGGAATATCGCAAAGTGCTCGAGGAAAAGGGTGTCGATCTGAGCCATTTGGTGACGCTCCCGGGCAAGACTTTCCATTGGAAGGGCAAGTATGAGGCGGATATGAATTCGGCCATTACGCTTCAAACGGACCTTAATGTTCTCCTGGATTTTAAGCCGAAGCTTCAATACGCCACCATGCCGGAATTTGTTTTTTTGGCGAATGTCGACCCGGACCTTCAGCTTAGCGTGCTTGATCAAGTGCGCGGATCTTCTCTCAAATTCGTCGCCTGTGACACGATGAATTTTTGGATCCAGAACAAACGCGCATCCGTGGAGAAGGTCTTGCGCCGCGTCCACGCGGTTTTCATGAACGATGGCGAGGCGCGCCAGCTCACCGGCGAGGTCAATCTGATCCGGGCCGCACAAATGATCCATAACATGGGACCGGAGTATGTGATCATTAAAAAGGGCGAACACGGTGCGCTTCTTTACAGCCACGAAGGTATTTTTATTTATCCGGCGTATCCTCTCGAAAACGTATACGACCCAACGGGCGCGGGGGACAGTTTCGCGGGCGGCGTGATGGGTTATCTCGCTGCGGCGCGCACGGTGAACTTAAAAACCATGAAGACCGCGATCGCCTACGGGACGATCGTGGCGTCTTTCACGGTCGAGAAGTTCGGGCTCGAGCGCCTTCGGGAAGTGAAACGCGAGCATTTTGACAAACGCCTGGAAGTTTTGAAAAAAATCTGTAAAATTTAGAGCGAACAAAAAAGGATCGGGCGCCTTTGTCGATTGTTTCTTTTTTTGAAAGGGTCGCCCAAGTCTCTATTTTCTTTTCACAAATGACGACTTGGACTGTCCTGGCTATCCGTTAATCTTTAGATGAGAGCCAGGGCGACAAGGACAGCACTGATCTTCGATCGAATAATTTATTGAGGATCAGGCGGGATTAGCATAGTGGTAATGTGGCAGCTTCCCAAGCTGTTGAGACGGGTTCGACCGCAGATCGAAACTACAAGTTTCGATCTGTTTGCGGTACCAACGCACAGGCGTTGGTGTTCTCGCACTGAATCTTAATGATTCAGTTGCGGCTTCGTCAGGTGCGTGATGCACCTGTACGAGCCGTATCCTCGCGGGTACGAAGGGTAAGTGCTGTTTTATGTGAAAAATGCGGGATTAGCATAGTGGTAATGTGGCAGCTTCCCAAGCTGTTGAGACGGGTTCGATTCCCGTATCCCGCTCCAGTTTTTCGTGTAAGCACAGATTGTCGAAAGGCCCGCTTGTTTTGGCGGGCTTCTTTTTTATATGGCGAGAAAAAAATATCGTGTTTTCGAAAAAAAATTGATCTTTTCCAGGGGGCCCATCCGGCTTATCGATTGTAAGGTCCGGACCCCGCATGGGAAAGTGCTCGCGCGACAAGTCTTGGAGCATCCGGGCTGTGTAGTCATTATTCCTAGGACGGATGCTGGAAAATACATTCTTGTGCGACAATACCGGTTCCCGCTTGAAAAACATCTCTGGGAATTTCCGGCAGGGGGGAGGGAGCCTGGAGAGACATTTCCTCAGGCCGCAAGCCGTGAGCTAATGGAAGAGATCGGCATGAGGCCGGGGAAGCTCAGAAAGCTGTTGGAGTTTTATCCTACCCCGGGTGTTTCCGGAGAAAAAATGCATGTTTTTTTAGCAGAAGGACTTAAACCTGCCGTTGCTCAAGAGGACGAAGACGAGGATTTCGAGCTAGGGGTATTCAGTCTCCCGGAGATCGGCCGGATGATCCATCGGGGACAGATCTCCGATGGAAAGACTTTGATCGGGTTTTTTTATTTAAAAAAATGAATCATCCATAGAACGCGGCAACTTTTGCCTGGATTTTCACCTTCATCTTAAATCCTAACGCTCTTGGCTGTTCTTTGGTATAATCCGCGTTCCAAAAATCGCAGATGCGCAACATGCTGGCGTAGCTCAGCCGGTAGAGCAGCGGTTTCGTAAACCGCAGGTCGTCGGTTCAATTCCGACCGCCAGCTTGTTTCTCATCTGTCGAATCCCACCTAAAACAGCATCGGTTGCCTATGAGGACATTTCGCAGATATCAAAACTACTTAAGCGGGGTGTGCCTTTGGTGTTTAGTGCCATCCAATTAACGTTGTTTTCTCAAATGGGTGGGGAGGATCTTGAGGATATCGCGGTATTTGACAACGGTGCGGCGGGCAAGGGTGACTCCCTCCTCCTTTAATTTTTTTACGATTGCCTGATCGCTCAGGGGCCTGCGAGGATCCTCTTTTTCGACAAGCGCTCGGATCCTTTCCAAAATGCTTTGTTGGGATTCTCCCGCATCATTCTGTGTTCCGACCTTCTGCGAAAAAAAACTTTTGTAGGGGATTGTGCCCTGAGGGGTTTTTAGATATTTCCCGTGGATTGCGCGGCTGATCGTGGATTCGTGGAGACCCACCCGTTCGGCGATGTCCTTGAGGCGTAGCGGGCGCAGATGGGAGAACCCCCGTGTAAAAAAAAGCGGTTGGGCACGGACAATTTCATCGGTGATGGCGTGGAGCGTGGAACCCCGAAGGTGGATGGCTTTAAGAAAATCCACCCCGCTTGCCAGACGTGTCTTGAGAAATTCCTTTGTTTTAGCGTCCAACCCCTTTTCGCGCATCATGCGGCGGTATTCGGGGTTGATGCGAAGCTCGGGAATAAAATCATTGTGGATCTCGATCTCCAGGCCTTCCTCCGTGCCGTCCTTGATCGAGACCGTGGCGTCAGGCGTGACGGCGGTAGCGTCTTCGGAGTAAAAGCTCCGGCCCGGGTTGGGATCCAGTCGCGCGATAAGCGACGCCGCTTTTTTGATCTCCGGTTCGCTTGCGCTGAAGATCTTGCCAAGGTTTTTCCAGTCTTTTTTGGCAAGGAGATCGAGGTGTTCGCGGACAATCTCCCGGGCCAATATCGCAGCGGGGCCTTTTCTCTCGAGTTGGATCAAAAGGGCCTCACGCAGATCACGCGCACCGATCCCGGGCGGGTCGAGGCTCTGGATCTTGCGTAATACTTCTTCGACGGCGGGGACCTCGGCGTTGGATGCGGCGGAGATCTCTTCCAGCGTTGCCTTTAGGAAACCTTCCTGGTCGATATTCCCAAGGATCTCTTCGGCGATCTTTTTTTGTGATACGTTAAGTTCCAGAAAACGGATCTGCCATTCCAGGTAGTCGAAGAGGCTTTCGGGTTGAGTGAGAAGCGTTTCCTGAAAGTCCTTGATCTTGCGTGTGTCTTCATGCCTGCGTCTGGAAAGATCGGAGGGGGCATTCGTGAAATGGAGAGGATCCTTGGCGGCCCAATCGTCGGAGAGTGTTTCCTCGGCTTCGTCGTTCGTTCCCTTGGCGACGGAAGGCGCTGGGGTTTCCGCGTCTTCCGGTTCCGCCGAGCGTGAAACTTCCTCCAGCATGGGATTTTCTTCGAGAGCGTCCTCGACCGCCTGGCGGAGGTCCATGACCGGAAGATGAAGCAGGCGCAGATAGACGCGCATCTGCGGGGAAAGGGCCATCTTTTGGGATTGGGTTTGATCGAACCTTGGTTCCATGCGAAGAACATATCACGTGGAAAAATCGTTGTAAAGCCAGGAGATTTCTGGACTTAGGGGGAAGAAAGGAATTGACACTCCCTGCTATTTTTTTATAATGGACGCCAATTCAAGTGAGTTGGTTTGCCACGGGACAGGCTCCAGCGTAAGGTCTCTCTCGTGGTATTTTTGTACAGTCCTGATTTTCATTAAAATAGGGTAGTCAGGATAGAGGGAGTGCTCGTTTTTTCCAATGAGGGAAATGCTCCGATGCCGCAAGCGCCCGCACTTCTGGTGACAAAAGGTCTTAGAAAAAAAAGTATGCCTGTCGGATTGTGGACGAAATGTCCCAGTTGCCAGGCGGTCATGTTCAATAAGACGCTCAAAGAGAATCTGCTTGTTTGCACCAAATGCTCTTATCACTTCATCATGGGGGCCATCGAGCGCATCCATCACCTTGCGGATGAAAACTCCTTTGTGGAGATCGATACAAATCTTAGATCCGAAGATCCTTTGAAATTTTCGGCCGTCAAAGCCTATCCCGAAAAGATCAAACAGGACCAGAAAAAGACCGGCCTGAAAGAAGCCTGTGTGACGGGATCAGCGAGGATCCTCGGCAAGGCCTGTGCTCTGGGGGTGACCGATTCCCGCTTCATTATGGGCTCCATGGGGTCGGTGGTCGGTGAAAAGATCACGCGATTGATCGAGTATGCTCTTGAGAACAAACTGCCGCTTATCATCGTCTCCGGTTCGGGAGGCGGGGCTCGCATGTATGAAGGGGCCCTCAGTCTGATGCAAATGGCCAAGACTTGCATTGCGCTCGCACGGTATCAAAAAGAAAGACTTTCTTTCATCTCCGTTCTTACAAACCCCACAATGGGCGGTGTCATGGCGAGCTTCGCCTCGCTGGGGGACGTTATTGTTGCGGAACCACGGGCACTTTTGGGATTTGCGGGGCCGCGCGTTATTGAACAGACGATCCGTCAGAAACTTCCCGCGGATTTTCAGACGTCAGAATTCTTGCTCGAACACGGCCTTGTGGACATGGTGATCGAGCGCCGGGACCTCAAACAAAAGCTCGGACTTTTGATCGAGTATCTTTCCTGAACTACGCGTAAGGAGAACCTGTGGCGAATGTTACATTAAAAAATCTCTCAAAAATTTACAAAGGGGGTATCCGGGCGGTCAATAATGTCACCCTGGAGATCGCGGACCGGGAATTCGTGGTCTTGGTCGGACCCTCGGGTTGCGGGAAATCCACCACGCTCCGTATGATCGCCGGTCTTGAAGATATCTCCGAGGGCGAGATCTTTATCGAGAATGTCCTCGTCAATCACGTTCCCGCCAAGAATCGCGATATCGCGATGGTGTTTCAGAATTATGCGCTTTATCCTCACATGACCGTTTATGAGAACCTGGCATTTGGCTTGCAATTGCGCCGTTATCCGACCAAAGAGATCGAACGGCGTGTGCATGAATCCGCCGAGATCCTGGGTCTGACCATGGAAATGTTGAAGCGCCGTCCCAAGGAGCTTTCGGGAGGGGAACGTCAGCGGGTTGCGGTAGGACGCGCAATCGTTCGCAAGCCCAAAGTCTTTCTTTTCGACGAACCTTTGAGCAATTTGGACGCGAAGCTCCGTGTTCAGATGCGCATGGAGCTTCAGAAACTGCACAACCGGCTTCAGTCGACCATGATCTATGTGACGCATGATCAAGTCGAGGCGTTGACGCTTGGGGACCGGATCGTAGTGATGCACCACGGACTCGTCCAGCAGGTGGCGGATCCGATCAATCTCTACGAGCGTCCGCATAACAAATTTGTCGCGGGGTTTATCGGCTCTCCTCCGATGAATTTTCTTAAAGGAACGATCCTCGCGGAAGATGGCGACTATTATTTTCAGGACCGAGGTATCAAATTGCGCATTCTACCTCACTTCTATTCCCGCATTGCCCAATATAAAAGCCAGACGCTTACCATGGGGATACGCCCCGAGGACATTTACGACAAAATTTTTGCCCAGGACGCGAGGCCGGAGTTCACGATCACCGCGACGGTCGATGTGGTGGAGCCGATGGGTGCTGAGATCTATCTTTATCTGACCTGCGGCACCAACAATTTCGTGGTGCGTGTTTCGAACCAGGATACGGCCGCCATGAACCAAGATCTGCAAGTGGTGTTCGATATGAGCAAGGCTCTTTTTTTTGACCCTCAAACAGGCGTTGCAATCTCCTAAGTGACGAAAGCCTATCCTTGTCGGGATTTTTTTTATCAAAAGTTTGACAAGGACGGCCCCAGTTTCACTTTCGGTGAAATTAAGAATTGGGACTAAAGCTTATGGGCTCACGGACCCGGCGTCAGATCGCTTTCGCGTTTGGCCTGGGGGCAGTATTTTTTCTCACCTATCTTCTCATCTACTCGCTTGTCCAACTTAAAAACACTGAAGTTCCGGATATCTATCTCCAGCGCATCGCGCTCATCCTGACCGCTTTCTCCATTCCGATCTTTACGATCTGGTGGCGCTTCAAATGGGTGGGCGTGAACTTATTGATGTTGGTATTTCTTGCGCCTCTTGTCTTTTTTGTCGTATCGATCACCAAAGTCATGGCCTTTCTCTGGGTTTTTCTGTCCTACGGAGCGATAATTGTAACTCTCTTTCGCACGGAACATTTCTTCGAAAATCTTATCGCGATGGTCGGCATCGAGCAGGAGAAGTGTGAAGATGAAGCCAACAATCTTGCGATCGTGTTCAAGGCCAAGGGCGAAGGGATCAGCACTTTTTTTGAGAAGTATTCGACCTATTACAATCTGCGAAAACTTGCCGAGGAGTTGACGGTCAGTCTCTCCTGGGCCGATCTTGCGCAAAAGACCGTCGATCGCGCGATGGATTTTATTCCCCGCGGGGATTTTGCGAAGGTTGCCTTTGCGCATGGGGAGGAGCGGAAACTTCCGATCGTGGCGAGGCGGCGTCTTCGTCCGGTAGGCAACTGGAACGCCAAGCAGGGGGACATGTTCGACTTTTGGTGCATTAAGAACCGCAAACGTCTGATCATTATGGATACTCAGGAGGATTTTCGTTTTGCTTTGAGCGATGTTGAAAAAAAGGAAAATGTCCGCAGTCTGATCGTCGCCCCGCTTTTTCATGAAGGCCGCGTTGCGGGAACCCTTGCCATCCATGCGACTCGTCCGAATATTTTCAGTCATGACGATCTGAGGCTTTTGGATGCGATCGCGACGCTGGGGTCGTCCGCCATCTCCAATGCGATGCTTTATGAGAAGACCGAGGAGCTGGCGATCAAGGATTCGCTGACGGGACTTTTCGTGAGACGGTATTTTTATGAACGTCTCAAAGAAGAGCATCGGCGCGCGCTGCTGAGTCAAAAAAATCTTTCCTTTTTGATGTGCGACCTGGACCATTTCAAGGAATGCAACGACCATTTCGGCCATCAGGGTGGCGATCTGATGCTGGTCCAATTTTCGGAGATACTCAGACAGAGCCTTAAAGGGTCGCTTTTGGCGCGCTACGGAGGCGAAGAATTCGCTATTCTCCTGCCTGAAACGACCAAGACGGAAGCGACGAAGATCGCGGAGATGATCCGGGCGGCGGTCGAGAAGTCTTCGTTCAACATCCGTCGTGAGGCGGTAAGTATGACCGTTTCGATCGGAGTGGCCAATCTTCCGGACGATACTTTAGATGCCGAGAATCTCGTGCAAAAGGCCGATCAGGCGCTCTACCGGGCAAAAAGGGAAGGGAGGAATCGAGTATGCGTCGCCACCTCCTGATCCTCCTCGCCCTCGGGGTTGCGGTGCTTTTTGTCCTGTGGCAATCCCAGGAGATCGTCCTGGTCTATTATCTTCTTTCTTCGATCTGGCTGCTACCGCTTTATTATTTCTTTAAGGAAAGAGTCTATGGATTGCTCACGGTCTCTGCGATAGGAATTTTTGTTCTGCATGGTTGGTTTTTCGCAATGGATCCGCGCCCTCGGATGATCGCACTGTGGGCTGTCCAGGCGCTTCTTTTTTCCGGATTTTGTTATTACCATTGGGAACTGAAACGCTTTCTGGATCGCGCCCAGGATGCGAAAGAGAATATTCGAAAAAATCTGGAATCATTTCAGGCGAAGTACCAGACGCGGCTCAGCAGTCTCCGCCATTTGGAAGTGCAGGTGAGCAGTCTCATGAATCTTTTTGAAATCGCTCGCGATTTTAGCGAGTGCATGGATTTTAATACCTTGGCTGAATTTTTGCTGAAGAAATTGCGTTCCGAACTCGCGTTCGAGAAAATGCAGATCTTTCTTATGCCGCGCGTGGTCTCAGAAAAGGGACCCGGCCTGATCAAGGTCTATGCCATGTTGCCGGAGGGTGTCCACGAGGAGGAACGCGTTCTGACAGACCAGGAAAGGGAAGATTTCAGCGCTATGGATCAAGCCAAGACCATGGTCCGGCGTGACGAGCGTTGGTGTTTCCCGATCATGGAGGGAGATGAAATAAGCTCGGTTTTTGCGATCCACGGGATCAAGGAGGAGGATTTGGCGCGCGTGGAGGTTTTGACGGCCTATCTCGTATTGCTGATCAAGAAGATCAAGCTCTACGAGACTGTCCGGGAGTTGGCTATTGTGGATGAACTTACACAAGTTTTTGTGCGCCATCATTTTCTTGAGCGTTTGGAGGAAGAACTTCGCCGAAGTATTCGTTTTAAGCTCCCTCTGACAGTATTAATGTTAGACATCGATCATTTCAAAAGATATAATGACGATTTCGGACACCTGGTTGGGGACGCCACGCTGACGGAAGTGTCAGATATGCTAAAACGGAATTTGCGCCGGGTGGATCTCGTGGGACGGTATGGCGGGGAAGAGTTCGTTGTGGCCATGCCGGAAACCCGCGTTGCCAATGCGGCCGAAGTCGCCGAACGTATCCGTTCCAGCATCGCCAGACATGATTTCCTGGTTTATAATGTCAAAACCAAGGTAACCGTCAGTCAGGGCATCACAGTATTCGGCGGTGAAGTTGCCGCTCAAACCGAACCCGTGGATGTCAGGGCGCTTGCCGCCGAGTTGATACGGGAAGCTGACGAAGCTATGTACCGCGCCAAAGAAGAAGGCCGCAATCGAGTTTGTTTGCATAAGGATATCAAGAGATCGTGAAAAAAATGTTGCAAATGAAGGCCCCCAGGAAGCGAAAGGCCGCCGTTCTCGCGCTTGTTCTGCTCGTTTTTTTAGCGATCCCGGTTGTTTTTTCCGCCGAGGATACGCAAACATCCACTTCCGCCGAAAAACCCGCTAAAACTGCGGGCCGGGACCTTCCCATCCAGAATATTTTTGATACGAGCAGTGCCAAGGTCGAAGCGGTGGCGGACAGCCTGGAATATTCGAAGGACTCCGGAAAAATGATCGCCCGCGGGAACGCGGTCATTACTTACCAGGGGACTCGTATTCTCGCGGATTACGCGGAGGTTGAGACCGACGCGAAGAAGGCTTATGCCAGGGGTCACGTCATGATCTTTAAAGGGGATGAGCCGCGGCTTCAAGGGGAAGAGATCTATTATAATTTTGGGAACCATACGGGAAGTTTTCCAAACGCTCGCGCCATGAACGCTCCTTGGTACGCGCGGGGTGAAGATATCCAGCAGATCCGGGAAGGGGTCTGCAAGATCCAAAAGGGAAGCGTCACCACGTGTAATCTTGAAAAACCGCATTACGAGATACGCTGCAAAAGAGCCACACTTTATGTGAATGAAAAGGTCATTCTCCATAACGCCACGCTCTATGTCTTGGGCAAGCCTGTCTTCTGGCTTCCGTGGGTGGATATGCCGCTGAACTGGCCCAATATTCCGGTTCAGACCACCCAGGGCTATGACAAAAAAGACGGTTTTAATTTCGGGCTTATCAAAGGAGTGACCTTCAATAAGCACTTGTGGGGGAAGGCGACGGTGGATTGGCGTCAGAAGCGAGGCGTCGGAGGCGGATGGAAGCAGTACTACGATTATGACAAGTGGGCAAAAGGGAGCATCAAACTTTACTGGACGCAAGATAAAAAGGCGCCCACGATGACCTACATTGATCCCAACACGGGCCGTGCGGGGAATCCTTTTAACAGGCTGGAAGATCGCGACCGGGGCCAGATCTTATGGCGTCATCGTTCGGACCCTGACGATAAGACCACGGTGCTTCTCCGCTATAACCGTGTGGCGGATCCGTATTTCGTGCAGGAATTTTTTGAAGAAGAATATCGTGGTGAAGTTCAGCCCCACTCTTTTATTACGACGACCCGTAACAGCGAGCGCTACGGAGCTATGGTTCATGTCGAGAAGAAGATGAACAGCTTTGAAACCATGGTCGAGCGTCTCCCGGAGGTCAGGCTCGATTGGAAAAATCAGCCTTTTTTTACCGAGAAAGTCTTTAATGAAAGCCGCGTCCAATTCGACAATCTAAAGTTGACCTCCGAGCCTTACACGAGCCCCAACAATACGGCCGTCCGGACAGATGCCTACAGCCGCTGGTATGTGCCTCTCCGGTGGAAGGAGATCAACTTTACGCCTTATGCGGGATATCGCGGGACGGGATATAATCATCAGCTGACTTCGAAGAACTCACGGTACCGGAACGTGGCGGAGTATGGCGCTGATCTTCGCACTCATTTCTACAAAATTTATGATGTTTCGTTTGATAAAATGGGCATCGATATTAACCAATTAAGGCATATTGTGGAACCCAGTGTGGCTTTTGTGGGAGCTGCCTCAACGGTGGACCATAGGAAACTGGCCCATTTTGATACGATCGATACGGTCGATGATACCGCAAAGTTAATCCTGGGCTTGGACAACCGCCTTCAAACGAAGCGTGTCGTTGGCGGAAAAATGCAGCGCGTCGATATTGTCAGCTTGAACACGTATCTTTTTTTTGACATGAAGCCTTCCTATGAGAATCCTAACATGAAAGGGGCCCGCTTTTCGAATTTCGAGAACAAATTGGTCCTTCGGCCCTATGAATGGCTCCAGTTCCAAACCCGCGTCCAATTTGATTTTGCCGGCCACTACTTGAAAAGAGCGGATCAGGACGTCATCTTCAGGAAAGGGAATTGGCGTTTTCTTTTTGGTTACAGCCATGTGCATGATTATTACGATTTTTTCACCAATCTGGCCGTTCAGAAAAGCCAGCAATTCATCGTTGACGCGCGCTACAAGCTCAATCATTTGTGGATGGTGGGAGGCTATGTCCGTTGGGATACCTCGGACCGGAACCGGCTGAACAATCAGGTTTGGCAGAACGATTACAACAGTGTAACGAATGGTTCCCAGGGATATGGGATCCAGGAGTTTGAGGTCTCGGCGATACGGGATCTGCACGATTTCACTCTGGAATTCGGGGTGAACTCAAGACACTCGCTGACCAATAGTGCCAACAGCGATAAGAATGACATGAACTATACCGTTTTTTCCAGGTTCACGATGAAAGGCGTCCCGCTCTCTTTTGGGCAGGCCGGGATGGCGCCGTTTTCAGCGCCTCGCATCGGAGAAACTGTGGCTGGAGCCAATGAAAGCGGCGGCTTTTTTGATTCTCCGATGATGCCGGGAGAAAGCCAGCCTCTTTCCCCGCACTAACTTCACAAGGCATCGTTCAATTCAGTCTAAGGGCATTCGCCAGGATTGTAAATCCATGAAGATCGGGATCATCGGTTCGGGGTATGTGGGGCTCGTAACAGGAACTTGTCTTGCTCACTTGGGGCATCGCGTCACCTGCGTGGATCAGGACAAGACTAAGATCCGGACGCTCAAGAAGGGGAAGATCCCGTTCTACGAGCCAGGACTTATGGAGATGGTGCTGGAAAACGTGGCTGCCAAGCGGCTGTTTTTTACCACGGAGATCTCCCGGATCGTCAATCATTGCGAGGTGCTTTTTATTTGTGTGAACACACCTCCCAAGCCGAACGGCGAAGCGGATCTGAGCTTTGTGGAAACGGTCGCGAAACAGATCGCGATGCACCTTCGTAAATACTGTTTGATCGTTGAAAAAAGCACAGTGCCCGTCGAAACGGGAGAATGGGTGCGGCAAACGATCAAACGCTATATAAAAAAAGACATGCACTTCGACGTGGCCTCCAATCCCGAGTTTCTCCGGGAAGGTTCGGCGATCCACGATTTCCTTCAGCCCGACCGGATCGTGATCGGCGTTTCAAGCGTACGAGCGGAAAAAATATTCCGGATGCTTTACAGCCCGCTTCAAGCTCCGATGATCGTGACAGACATCAAAAGCGCGGAACTGATCAAGCATGCCGCCAATTCTTTTTTGGCGACCAAGATCTCGTTTACGAATGCAGTTTCCAGGATCTGTGACGCCGTGGGGGCGGATATCGAAAAGGTCGCCCTAGGGATGGGGTTGGACGCCCGTATCGGGAAACAATTCCTCAAAGCGGGAGTCGGTTTCGGGGGCTCGTGCTTTCCCAAGGATGTGAGCGCTTTCCTGCACATCTCCGAAAAACTGGGCGCTCGTTTTGAACTTCTCGCCGACGTGCTCCGGATCAATGATGCGCAGGCAAAATGTTTTGTGGAAAAGATCAAAAATTCCATGAAGGTACTGCGCGGCAAGACGGTTGGAGTGCTGGGACTGGCGTTCAAACCGGATACGGATGATATGCGCTCCGCGCCCTCGATCCCCATCATTCAAATGCTCCAAAAAGAAGGTGTTCGGGTGAAGGCTTATGACCCGCAGGCGGCTTCCAAGGCATCGTCCATTCTTACGGATGTGGATTATGTCGATACGCCCTACGAGGTCGGAGAAGGAGCGCACGCGATCGCGGTGCTCACGGAGTGGAGTGAATTCTTGAATCTGGACTGGGAACGTTTCAAAAAGTCCATGAAGGGCCGGTTCTTTTTTGACGGACGCAACATGTTTTCCCCCGCGGAAATGAAAAAGCGTGGTTTTTACTACTTCAGTGTCGGTCGACCCTCAGCCTGAGGAAAGGAGACTCCGATGAAAGGTGTCATTCTCGCGGGAGGCCTCGGAAGCCGGCTTTTGCCTCTCACCAAAGTCACCAACAAACATCTCCTTCCGGTCTATAACAAACCGATGATCTATTATCCCATCGAGACGCTTGTACGCGCCGGCGTGCGCGATATCCTGATCGTGACGGGCGGAAACTCTTCCGGGGATTTTCTTAAACTTCTCGGGAACGGAAAGCAATTTGGTTTGAAGCATATCAACTATACCTATCAGGAGGGGGAAGGCGGCATCGCGCATGCCCTGAGTCTCGCGGAACATTTTGTCGGCAAAGAAAAAATGGTGGTGGTTCTGGGAGACAACATTGTTCAGGAAGATATTACGCCCTACGTCAGGCGTTTCGAAAGGCAGCCGGAAGGCGCGCGGCTTTTGCTGAAGAAGGTTCCGGACCCGGAGCGTTTTGGCGTTGCCACCTTCACGAAGGGCAGGATCACCGGGATCATCGAAAAACCAAAAATCCCCAAGAGCTCTTATGCTGTCATCGGGGTCTATATGTACGACGCGGCGGTTTTCAGTTTTATCAAAACGCTCAAGCCCTCCCGGCGCGGTGAGCTGGAGATCACGGATGTGAATAATTGGTATCTCAAGCGCGGCGTACTGGAATATGACCTCCTGAAGGGCTTTTGGACCGATGCCGGGCAATTCGAATCTTTGCATCGCGCCAATAGGCTGGTGGCCCGCCAAGAGGGCTTCAAAGTATCATGAAGCGGCTTCTGGTGACGGGGGGATGCGGGTTCATCGGCTCAAATTTTATCCGCTATTTTCTCAAGAATCGTCCGGGATGGAAAGTGATCAATCTCGACAAGTTGAGCTATTCCGGCAATCCCGCCAATCTTCGCGACTTGAAGGGTTCCTCCCGTTACGAGTTCGTGAAGGGGGATATCACCGACAAAAAACTCGTTCTCAAGCTTGTAAAAAAAACTTCGGCCGCGCTCCATTTCGCCGCTGAGACCCACGTGGATCGTTCCATAGAAAGTGCGGATGATTTTCTCAAGACGAACATTCTCGGGACGGCCGTCTTGCTCGAGGCGTCGCTTGTGGCCGGGATCAAACGGTTCGTCCATATGTCGACCGATGAGGTCTACGGTTCGATCGCGAAAGGCTATGCGGATGAGCGTGCGGCGCTTCTGCCGAACAGCCCGTATTCCGCTTCGAAGGCCGGCGCCGACCTTTTGGTACGTTCTTTCCAGGAAACCTTCAAACATCCGGCCATGATCGTGCGGTGCACGAACAATTTCGGGCCATATCAATTTCCGGAGAAGGTCATCCCTCTTTTTGTGACAAACCTGCTAGAAAATAAGACGGTCCCGCTTTACGGAAACGGAAAGAATCGACGGGATTGGATCTATGTCGAGGATGCCTGCCGTGCACTTCTTCTGATCCTCGAAAAGGGCCGAGAGGGCGAGATCTATAACGTGGGGGCGCATCATGAGATGAGTAATCTTGATCTGACCCGAGCCATTCTCCGACATTTCAAGAAAAGCAGAAAAATGATCCGTTATGTCACGGACCGTTTGGGGCACGATCTGCGCTATGCCGTCAATTTTAACAAGCTGAGGCGGTTGGGTTTTAAACCCCGCTGGAGTTTTGCGAAAGGCCTGGCTGCGACCGCGAAGTGGTACCGGGAGAATCCCGAGTGGTGGCAACCCCTCAAGCGGGACAAATACACGGTGAAATCATGACCCCGATGAAGATATTGATTACCGGTGCGGGGGGTATGCTTGGAACGGATCTGGCGAATGCTCTAAGTCCGGAGTTCGAGATCGTGGGGCTTGAACGCCGTCCTGTCACGCATCTGACCGTTCCTTATGACATTTGCGATCTGACACAGGCCCGCAAGACCCGCGATGCCATACTGAGCCATAAACCGGAGGTGATCTTTCACACCGCCGCGATGACCGATGTGGATTATTGCGAGGAACATCACGAGGAGGCTCTGGAGAACAATGTCGCCACGACCGAACATGTCGTCGCCGCTGCCAACGAGATCGATGCCCCGGTCATTTTCTTCAGTACGGATTATGTTTTTGACGGTAAAAAAAAGGGGGAATATGAGGAAACCGATATTCCCAACCCTCTCAGCTTTTACGGAAAGACCAAGCGGATGGGAGAAGAACATATTCTCCAAGCCTCGAAACGGGCGCTTATTTTCAGGATCACCTGGCTTTTCGGGGTCTGGGGCCGTTGTTTCCCGAAATCCATCCTGCGGCAAGCCTCGGAAGTGACCCAGATGAATGTGGTCCATGACCAGACCGGCCGTCCGACGTGGTCGTGGGACGTTGCGCTGGCTATGAAGCAATTACTTTGCAATAAAAAAGATAGCCTTTTAAAGCCAGGGACCGAGATCTTTCACCTTGGAAATGCGGGGACCGTCCATTGGGCGGATTATGCCCGTTTTATTCTTAAAGAAGCCGGTCTTGGCGCTGTAAAAGTCAAGAATATCTCGAGTGCGCAGCTTAAACGTCCCGCGCCGCGTCCTGAGAATTCCGTTCTGGCGCTCGAACGATCGAGGAAAGTCTTGGGGCTCAAGTTGCGATCCTGGGAGGAGGCGACTCTGGAATATTTGCCGAAGCTGAAGGAGGAATTGGCGGCGCTCGAGGCCAAAGCCAAAGCCCAGGCCGCGGAAAAGGAGAACAGGGACCAATGACCATCCGGAAAACATACGTCGTGACCGGTGGCGGCGGATTCATTGGGTCCCATCTTTGCGAGAGGTTCCTGGAACGCGGGCACCGTGTTTTTGCGATCGATAATTTTCTTACGGGGAACGAAAAGAATCTTGCGCCGTTTAAAAAGAACTCTGCGTTTGAACTGATCCGCCGCGATGTCAGCAGGACCATACGGGTTTCCGGACGTGTGGACTACGTGCTTCATTTTGCTTCTCCCGCGAGCCCGCTGGATTATCTGCAGTTTCCCATTCAGACCCTTAAAGTCGGCGCGCTCGGAACGCATAATGCGCTAGGACTCGCCAAGGATAAGAAAGCTGTTTTTTTTCTGGCATCTACTTCGGAGGTCTACGGCGACCCGCTTGTGCATCCCCAGGTCGAGGAGTATTGGGGGAATGTCAATCCGATTGGTCCTCGCGGCGTTTATGATGAGGCGAAGCGCTACGCCGAGGCCTTGACCATGGCTTATCACCGGACGCACAAGATGAATACCAAGATCATCCGTATTTTCAACACCTACGGGCCGCGGATGCGTCTTCACGACGGTCGCGCGATCCCGGAATTTCTTTCGCAGGCCCTGACCGGGAAATCGCTCACGGTGTTCGGCGACGGACATCAGACTCGAAGTCTTTGTTACATTAGCGACCTCGTGGACGGGATCGAGAGGCTTCTACTTTCTCCGGTCAATGAACCGGTCAATATCGGGAACCCGGACGAGATCTCCATGCTGGATCTTGCAAAAAAGATCATCCGCATGACCGGCAGCAAGAGCCGCATCGTGAATAAGCCGCTCCCGGCGGACGATCCTAAGGTGCGGCGTCCGGACATCACAAAGGCGAAGAAATATCTTTCTTGGACCCCGAAAGTCGCTCTCGAGGAAGGGTTGGAATGCACTATTAAATATTTTAAAGAGGCTCTCGGAAAATAATATGGCAGTTCATCTTTCTGTTGTCATTCCTGCTTACAACGAAGAAAAACGTTTGCCGCAATCCCTTGCGACCGTGATGGATTTTCTAAAGAAACAGTCCTATGCGTCGGAGATCATCGTCTCCGATGACGGCAGTCAGGACCGGACGGTGGCGTTTGCCAGGGAGCTGCTCAAGGGCTTTCCTCATCAGGTATTGGTCACGCCCCGGAACCGCGGGAAGGGACACGCGGTCCGCCAGGGGATGCTCGCGGCGATGGGTGCCTATGTCCTTTTTACGGACGCGGACCTTTCAACTCCGATCGAAGAAGTCTCGAAGTTCTTAGAACACCTTGAGAAGAACCAGGATGTCGTGATCGGTTCGCGTGCGCTTCGGGGATCTCAGGTTGAGATCCATCAGAATTTCCTGCGAGAAACCATGGGGAAGGTTTTTAATCTTGTCGCACAGATGTGGGCGTTTAAAGGTATTCACGATTCCCAGTGCGGATTCAAATGCTTTCGCCGGGAGACCGCCCAAAAGATTTTTAGCCTTCAAAAACTCGACGGATTCAGTTTTGACGTGGAGATCGTCTATTTGGCCCAAAAGCTCGGGTTTCGTCTTTTGGAGCTTCCCGTGATCTGGCGCAATTCCGCCCAAAGTCGTGTCCAAGTCCTCCGGGATCCTTTCGTGATGTTCTGGGATGTCCTAAGGATCCGCCGTCTTCACTCGTAATGAAAGTCTTTCGTCTCTCCCGCGAAACGATCCTTCTCTCCGGGATCCTTACGCTTGCCCTTATTTTGCGCATATGGGGTGTTGGTTTCGGCTTGCCTCATCTCTATCACGCGGATGAGCCGATCGTGGTCAATCACGCCCTGGCCTTCGGGACGGGGGACCTCAACCCGTATTTTTTTAAGGTCCCGCCGCTCGTCAGTTACCTTCTTTTTGTTTGCTACGGGATCTATTACGCAGCGGGCCGCGGAGCGGGCTTTTTCCATTCGGCACATGATTTCGAGCAATTCTTCTATGCTGACCCGTCCTCGTTTTATCTGATCGCGCGCCTGATCTTCGGCGTATTACTTGGGACCCTTTCGGTCTATGCGCTTTTCCGTCTTGTGAAGCGGTTTGGCGATGTGCGGACGGCTTTGTGGGTGAGTTTTTTTCTTGCCGTCAATTTTCTCCATGTCCGGGACTCTCACTATGTCTATGCCGACATGGCGCTTCTCTTGGCGCTTCTTCTTGGTTTTTTTGTTGTCTTGCGGCTTTCTGAGAACCCTTCCTCGTGGAAGTGGCATCTATTTGCAGGCGGAATGATCGGTCTCGCGACTGCAGCTAAATACAACGGTGTTTTTCTCGCGATCCCGTATCTCTGGATCTGTTTTCGATGTGTTCCGGGGAAACGGTGGCTAATTTTCTGGCTTCCGGCCGCTGTTGTTGCAGGTGCGGTTTTTATCCTGCTGAATCCTTATTCGGTCCTCGACCATGTCTTTTTCGTGAGGGAGCTTGCGGAACAATCTTCCGCGAATTCCGGGGGTTTCCCGTGGTTCCACCACTTGACTTATTCGTTGGCCGGGGGATTGGGCTGGCCGATGCTTGTTTTGGCGATCCTGGGGGCCTTTCGGGCGCTTTTCACGGGGGACGTGAGGTATCAGGCTATGGCGTTCTTTGTGGCGGGCTACTACGTTGTTTTGTGCCGTTTTGGGCAGCCGTATGACCGCTACGTCTTGCCGCTCGTTCCCTTCCTGCTGGTCCTGGCTGCGGACCTTTTGGGCAGGCTCAAGGCAAGGTCCAGCCTTTTTTTCTGGATCCTGATACCCTTTGCCGTCTTACCCTCGATTATCAAGACGGTTCATTGGGACCGGCTGATGTCGGAGCCGGATGTCAGAACGGTCGCTAAGCAATGGGTTGAGACAAATATCCCTGCCGGAAGCAGTCTGGCCCTGGACGGGACGTTTTTTATGCCGCGTCTCGCGTTTTCTCCCCAGCAGCTTGAAGCAAAGAAGCTGCTCGCCTTGGAGCGTCTTCAGTCCGAAGCGAAAATGCGCCGGATTGATGCGCTCTTGTCGCGACCGTACCAGCCGTTCTATGAACTCAATTTTTTGGCGAGCGATCCGGAGAGTAAGGTTTTTCTGCTTGCGGAGCCGCTCGTTCCTTTTGATCTGGAGTTGCTCAGAAAAAAGGGGATTCAATACGTTCTTTTGACGGACGCCCTTCGCCCTTCGGAAGATCCGTTCTTTCAGGCCCTCCAGGCGAATACCGATCGCATTGCGACATTTTCGCCCTACCGGGATTCCAGAGACCTGACGATCCATGATCCGCTAACCATGACCGGGGGGCCGTTTCTTTGGAAGGATATTTTGCCGCGTGAGCGAGGCGGCTATCCGATCAGTGTTTACCGTATTCGTTCGTAACTGTTGCTTTGAGCGGAACTTTTCGTAGAATAGCAAAGTGATCTGATCTTATTGCGCGAGAGGAAGCATTTGCTTTATGGAACGTGAGAAAACGCTGGTAATGGGGAATGTGGCGATGGCCGAGGCCGCGATACGGGCCGGATGCCGCTTCTATGCGGGCTATCCGATCACACCTCAGAATGAAGTAAGCGAATATCTGGCCAAGCGTCTTCCGGAGGCCGGGGGAGTTTTTGTCCAAGCGGAGTCGGAGCTGGCTGCGATCAATATGGTCTTTGGCGCGGCCTCGACCGGAGCGCGCGCCATGACCTCTTCCTCAAGTCCCGGCATCAGCCTGATGCAGGAAGCCATTTCCTATCTCGCTGCGGCACAGATCCCCTGTCTTATTGCCAATATCATGCGGGGTGGTCCCGGTCTTGGCAATATCCAGGGAGCTCAGGCGGACTATTTTCAGGCCACGCGCGGAGGCGGACATGGAGATTACCGGCTCATCGTTCTGGCGCCATGGTCGGTCCAAGAAATGTATGATCTCACGATCCGGGCCTTTGAACTTGGGGATCATTACCGTAATCCGGTGATGCTTTTGGCGGACGGCATCCTGGGGCAAATGGCCGAGGCGATCGAATTCCGGGAACCCGCAAAGAAAAAACCGGTTCTGAAAGAATGGGCCCTTACGGGATGCGCAGGCCGCAAGCCCAATGTGATCCGGACGCTTTATCTTAAAGAGAAAGACGCCTTGGAAGAAAAGAACATGGAGCTGAAGGCCAAATACGAAAAGATCACCTCCGAGCTTCAGCTTTCCGAGACGCGTTTCGGTGATGACGCGGAGATCGGCGTGATCGCGTATGGAACGCCCGCCCGGATCGCCCACTCGGCCGTGAAGCAGGCCAGGGAAGCCGGCGTTAAAGTCGGCCTCTTCCGGCCGATCACTCTTTGGCCGTTTCCTGCTTTGGAATTGAGGAAACTCGCGGCCTGCTGCCGGAAACTCCTGGTGGTGGAGATGAGTCAGGGACAAATGATCGAGGATGTGCGTCTCGCGAGGATCCCCGCAACGGAAGTGGATCCCAAGATCGAATTTTTGGGGCGCGGCGGAGGATGGTATCCCAAACCCAAGGAACTTTTGGCGAAGATCCTGGAGATCGCAAAATCATGACACCCGAAGAAAAAACGATCCGACCCGGACGGATGCATTATTGCCCTGTCTGCGGACACGCGATCGCGCAGCGCATCATCGGCGAGGTCATGGATGAGCTGGGGATCCGCACGCGGACGATCGGAACGGCGCCGGTGGGCTGCGCGGTGCTTCTCTATGACTATTTTAATTGCGATATTATCGAGTGCCCTCACGGCAGGATCCCTGCGGTTGCCACGGGGATCAAGCGGATGCAGCCTGAAAAGATCGTCTTTACCTACGGAGGGGATGGAGACCTGCTTTCGATAGGGCTGGCGGAAACGATCCATTGCGCCAATCGGGGTGAAAATATCACCATGTTTTTTATTAACAACGCCGTGTACGGGATGACGGGGGGGCAGATGGCGCCGACCACGCTGATCGGACAAAAGACCATTACGACCCCGGAGGGAAGGATCGCGGCTACCACGGGGGCTCCGCTAAGGATCTGTGAAATGCTGAAGACGCTTGTCCGTCCCGTTTATATCGAACGGGTCGCCGTGCATGACGCGCATCACGTGGAAAGGACACGGCAGGCCATCCGCAAGGCCTTTCTCAACCAGATCAACGGGAATGGTTTTTCATTCGTGGAGATCCTTTCCATGTGTCCGACGTATTGGCGGATGGGGGGGAAGGACGCGTGTCAATTCGTGGGCAATGAGATGATGAGTTATTATCCGATCGAAAAATTCCGGGATGCGAGTGAATAATGGAAGAAAAAATATTTGTTGCGGGATCCGGAGGACAAGGCGTGATCGTGGCGGGGAACATTCTCGCCCATGCCGCGCTTGAAGAAGGCCGGCATATTTTAGGGATGGTTTCCTACGGGGTGGAAGTCCGGGGAGGCGCCTCGCACAGTTTCGTGATCATTTCCGATCAGGAGATCGATTGTCCCATTATCGACGAGGCGACGATGGGATTCGCGCTCAACCAGGCCGCTTACGAAAAATTCAAGAGCAAGACGCGCGCCGACGGGATCTTTTTTATCGATTCCTCCCAGGTCCCGCACATTGATCCCGCGCAGACGACCGGTCGTATCATCGAGATCCCCGCGACGCAGATCGCCCGGGAGATCGGCAACGAAAAAGTGACGAATATGATCATGCTCGGCGCGGCCATCCAAAAGACTGGTATTGTGAAAATGGCCAGCGCCGTTAAAGTCCTCGGGAAAGTGTTCAAGGGACTTCGCAAAGACCTGATCTATGTCAATGAAAAAGCCCTCTCCGTCGGCGCCGATCTCATGCGCGGCAAATTACCCTAAATCTCCACCACGCTTTTTTTGCCTTATGACTTACCGCCTGACGCTTATAGATTTACCGTCTCGCATTAATTCTAAAGCCCCTATTGACTTTCGGATCAATTTAATGTACAATACTGTCACTATATGACAGTATTGTACATTAAAAGGATCTGTAATGAGCAAGCTTATCGACCGGGTCAAGGATGCGTCGGACATGGACATCTTCACTGAAGCCGCACTAATGAATGTGCTGCACGGCTCAGCCCATAGTCGCTATGGGTTGGTCAAACGAGCTTTGAAGACGGGAGAGCTTATTCGCCTGAAGAGGGGCCTTTACTCGTTAGCGCCTAAATATCAGCGGAAAGGGATCAATTTGTTCCAATTAGCACAGATGATCTATGGCCCCTCCTACATCAGTTTAGAATCCGCGCTGGCATACCATAGTTGGATTCCCGAAGGCGTTTTTTCGGTGACTAGCGTGTCGGCGCGTCGCTCAAAGGAGTTCAAAAATTCACTGGGGATATTTAGCTACACGCATATTCCATCCAATGATTTCATGGCGGGGGTTGAAAGAGTGAACGCTGCCGACGGCATTTTCTTGATGGCAACTCCCTGGCGGGCTCTCACGGATTATATTTATGCGCACGATCTTGCGTGGAAAGGGCTTGAGCCCGCGAGGGAAAGTTTGCGTGTGGATTCGCGATGCTTTAAAACCGGCACGGCATCCTTGCTCAAAAAATTGGAAAAGGCAACACGAAGCGAACGGGTCCGGATTTTTCTTAGAGGGGTCAGAAAGGAGCTTGCGCTATGACTTCAGCGATCGTGCAAGAACGGTTGGATTCCTATCAATGCGGGTCTGCTCAGGATGAGGAAAACGCCATCCGAGAGATCGCTCAAGAAGTGATCCTTGCGGGATTGTCTCGAGTCGGTTTTTTTAAAAAAGCGGCTTTCCAGGGAGGAACCTGCTTACGTATCCTGTATGGTGTGGAGCGTTTTTCGGAAGACCTTGATTTTGTATTAAAAAAAAGCGAGCCTGGTTTCCGGCTGATGGCCTATCTTGAGGAATCCCTTCGCGAATTAAAAATGTATGGCTTTGAGTTTTCGATCATCGATAAGGCAAAAACCGCAACGACCGTCCAAAAAAAATTCATCAAGGATGACTCTCTGGTCAAACTCCTCACATTCCGGCATTTCAAGCCGGGCCGGGATAAAAAAAGCATCCGGATCAAGATAGAAGTCGATACGAATCCTCCGGGGGGAAGCCGCTTTGAGACGAAGTACCAGGATTATCCTTTTGTTTACGAACTGACAGCTCAAGATATGCCGACTCTCTTCGCGGGCAAATGCCACGCCTTGCTTTGTCGGACTTATGTCAAAGGACGGGACTGGTATGACTTTGTATGGTACGTAAGCCGTCAAACGCAGGTCAATTATGACCTGCTCTCGGCCGCTATGGATCAGATCGGACCATGGGAGGGCAAAAAGATTCGGATGGATCGGGCCTGGCTTCTGGGAGCGTTGGGGGATCAAGTTGCGAGGATCGATTGGGATAAAGCCCGGAATGATGTTTTGCGTTTTGTGAAGCCTAGGGATATCGCTTCCGTAAAAGTCTGGAGCAAGGATTTTTTTCTGGATCGTGTTCGAAAAATGTCGGAATATCTGAAGTGATGTCGCTACACCTTTGATTTTTAAAACCAGGCTTTGACCTTGAAACCTCATGCTGGGTTGATCTTCTTTTCCGCCGGATGTTACGACATACCTGTCTGCCGGCAGGCGACATACTACCTGCTACGTGTCGCTTTTACCCGCCTTATAGTTCCTTGAACGCCGGTGCCCCCAGAACCTCAGGCCTTCCCAGAGAGCAAATCCCATGATCTTTATATTGACCGAGGATTTTCCCGCCTGGCGGCCACGATGATTGGAAGGGATCTCCTTGATGCGGAAACCGAGATCGTGGGCTTTCACGATGATCTCGGGCAGAACGAAAAGCGACTTGGAGGTCAGATCGATCGCTTCGAGGACTTTCCGGCTCCAGGCCTGGGACCAGTTGTAATCATTAATGCGGATCCTGAAGAGATAATTGAGTGTGAAGATATAGATCACTGAAAGGAAGAACCGGAAGAGCTGGTAGGCATTCCTTTGCCAGCGCACGCCTAACAACATATCTGTTTCCCCTTTACGGAGGATCTCCACGAACTGGGGAATCTCGGAAGAGTCGAACTCTTCATCGGCCCCGACGTACATGAGGTATTGTCCGCGTGCAGCTTTAAGGCCGTCCTTGAGCGATTGAGTGTAGCCTTGGTTCTTCTCATGAATGATCAATTGGGTATTGGGATATTTCAGGACTTCGGACCGAAGGACTTCGCGTGTCCTATCTTTGCTTCCATCTTCGATCAGTACGACTTCCCAGTTCCATTCCGGATGGGTATTGAGGATGGCGAAGAGATTCGCCAGCATCCTTGCGATATTCTCTTCTTCGTTATAAACCGGCGTGATAAAGCTGATAAAAGGGGATGTGTTCATGCACGTAAGATTAATGATTTTAAGGGCTAATGTCAATTGCGGACTGGATGGATTTCTGCTAACCTGTGCGGCGATCAGGTTTAAATTTTGATGCCATCCTTGGGGTAAAAGCATGAAAAAAAATATACTTTTGGGGATATTTTCCCTGGCCCTGGCTTTAGCGCTTGGAGAAGGGGTGTTGCGTATCGTCGGGGTAGACCGGGTAAAATTCCATGAAAAACCGAGAACAAGCTGGGTGGATGTTCCGGAAAATGTTTGGGTTGAACATCATCCTGTTCTGGGATGGTATTCCCAAAAGAACAAAACGGCGAGCCTGACAAGCGCCAACTTTTCTCCCGTCGAGATCCACACGAATTCCGCCGGTTTCCGAGGAACCCGTGAATATTCAAACGAAAAACCCAACGGAATTATCCGTATCGTAGCCCTGGGCGACAGTTTCGTGTTCGGATTTGGCGTTCAGGATAGCAAGACTTTTCCGGCCGCACTCGAATTGCAGGATGCGTCCCGGGAGGTGCTGAATCTCGGAGTTCCAGGATACGGTATCGATCAGATCTATCTGAGCTATCGCGAGATCGCCCGGAAGTATCATCCCGACATTGTTCTGATCGGGATCTTTCCGGAGGATTTCTGGCGATGCACGCGTTCCTTTGCTGATTCCGGCCATGTGAAGCCCTATTTTTCACTTTCCCCCCGGGGACGGCTCATCTTGCACAATGTTCCCGTACCGCCGCCTTTTTCATTGAATACGGACCAATTCCCGCAGATTGTGGAGCAGAATGAATTTCTGAAGCTCCTCAACAAGAGCGTTCTTTTCAGACTAGCAAAAAAGCCGACCTTGAAATTGGCAAAAAATGTACGGCTTATTGACCCGAATTATTCGGAGGAGTGGCTGATCGGAAGGGCCATTCTGAGTCAACTGATCGACGAAATTCGAGCCGACAAAGCCGTTCCGGTACTGGTGCTGATGCCGCCCCAGGACTGGGCCCAAAGCACGCGAAAAACATCGCTCGAAAGATCGATTCTTCGTTTTGCAGACCGCGAAAAGGTCGGCCTTATCAATCTGAAGCCTGTCTTTAACGAAGCCGTTGCCAAGAACGGCCTTGAGGACTATTACATTAAGCAGGATTGGCACTGGACCGAAAAAGGTCATGCTCTTGCCGCCCAAAAAATCGAAGACTATTTTAGAAGGAAAGAGAGATAAATTGAACGGTCGATTCCGATTAAAGCCAGTGCTGATTTTTTTTGTCGGAGCGTTTTTCGCGTTCGCGCCGGCTTGGGCTCCGCATATTCAGCAGATTTGGGGACGCAATCTGTTCGCGACCCCGGATCCCCTGGTGCTTTTCGGCATCACTCTCCTTGTTGCCCTCTTGGGTTCTTATCTCTTCCCCGATTTTTTTGTTTCGGATCGGGCAGGAGCCTCAAGCTTCTGCCGAAGCCGTACCAAAGCGTTGGGCTTTGGTATCGGTCTGCTGTCCCTGATCGGATTAGTGTTTGTTCTTCATCAGATCAATCAAAAGGTTCTTCACTCCTTCCTGAGTTCCGCGGACGAGCATTCCTGTTACTTTCTCGCGGAATGTTTGCGTAGGGGGAAGCTCTACGTCGACATTCCACCGCTGGCCGATTTTTTCAGAGTCGTCCATGTCGGGATGCGGGATGGAAAATGGTTCAGCGTCTACCCGCCCGGGTGGCCCCTGATATGGGCGTTCGGACTTCAGTTCAATGTCGTGGACTGGCTAAATCCGGTGTTGAGTTCATTGTCGGTTTTTTTCTTTTATCTCGTTGGGAAAAAGATTTTCGGGCGTGCTGCGACTTTACTGGGTTTGGCTTTCATGGTCCTGAATCCATTCTTTATGTTTACCGCCGCGTCGTATTTTTCCCATGCGACTTGTCTTTTTTGCATCGGTGTATTCCTTTACGCTTTCCTGAGATGGCGGGAGGACTATGCGTTGGGTAAAGACCCTGTCGGGTGGGCCTTCTTGTGTGCCTTTGCGGTAGGATACGGTCTCATGACGCGTTATCTGACGATGGCGGCTATCGCAGGGCCGTTTCTTCTCTATCATTACATCCCGATCTTCTTTGGATGGAAGAGGTGGGGTGAGGGAAATTCATGGTTGCGATTTCTTCCCTTCAAGTTCAAGCGTCCCCAACTCCGAAAAAGCGACTGGATCGCAGTCAGCATTATCGCCGCCTTCATGATGTTGATCCTTTATCAGAATTACCTTGTGACGGGAAAAGCGTTCCGGGCGCCGAATAAATACGATAAATCCTGGGAGCGGCTCGGATTCCGCGCAAATTACACGCCGATAGACGCTTTTTTCTATCTTATCGCTCGTGTTTTCTATCTCATGGACTGGTTCGCCCCCGCGATTGTTGCCGCCTATCTGTTTTTATTAGGGGCTGGTTCATTTTTTAAAAAAAAGAATTTGTCTCTTTCTGAAAACACTCTAATGCCACAGAAAGGACAGTCCCTCAAAAGCGGGACCATCCCTAATCTCTTCCGTCTCTCCATGTTCTTCGTTGCCTTCGCATACTTTTTCTACTATTCCTGGGGCGGAAATCAGTGGGGGCCACGGTATTTCTGGGAGGGGATGCCGTTTTTGTGCATTGCGGTCGCAGATTGGATCGTATGCCGGTGGGGAAACGGTTCGCCGCGTGTGCGAAAATTCCTTTTGGCATTCGCGGTAATGTCGCTTGTGACATCCGGGATGATCCTTGCGCGGCAGGTGGAGTATGTGGAGGAGTCCAGCCGTCAGCGTCGTGCCCTCTACGATCTGTCTGAACAGATGATCCGGAAACCCGCCCTTGTATTTATCCACGGTTTTCTTGGCAGCAGGCTTGTTTTTTCCGAAGAGGACGCTACCCGCAACAGCCCCTTTCTCGACAGCAAAATTCTCTATGTTCACGATCTCGGCGATCGTAACAAAGAACTTATGGTCGCTTATCCCGAACGTGAATATTTTCGTGGAACCTACAACAGCTCTCGCAAACAACCCCAACTGGAACGAATCAAAGCATAATGCCCAGACATGCAATTCCCTTTCAGCGATTGAAACGCTGGTTGCGAAATCCCGATCGCTTGGCCATTCTTGGCCTTTTGGGATTGCTAGCCGCTTTTTATCCCGAGCTCTTTTTAGTCAAAGCTGCTCCGTTGACCGGAGACCATCTCGAACAGCATTATCCCTGGGCCTATCAGCTCGCCCAATCTCTAAAGGAATTCAAACTGCCGTTCTGGACTCCTCTTATCCACTGCGGTTTTCCGCTTGTGGCAGAAAGTCAGATCGGCGCGTTCTATATTCCCAATCTTTTGATGTATTTCTTTTTGCCGTTTCAAACGGCGTATGCCTATATGAATCTGGTGCACTGGTTCATTGCGGGTTGGGGAACCTATCTGTACGCCAAGCAGATGAAATTAGGCCCCATGCCTGCGTTCGTTGCGGCGATTATATTCACCTTCGGTTCGGCTTACGGCGGCGCCTATTACAACATGACGTCCTTAAAGACGATCTGCTGGTTTCCGGTCGCGCTCTATTTTCTCGAACGATATTTTGAAAAGGAGCAGCGGCGTTTTCTGATTGGTGCGGCTCTCTTGATCGGTCAATCGATCGTGGCGGGGTATATGCAAATGGCGGCCCTGACCTGGATGATCTTCGGGGTTTATGCCGTCATCCGGATCTTTTTATTTCCTGAAGGTCCGTTTTCCTGGGCAAAAAAGGCTTGGACGCTTGGTGCGCTTGCCGTCACAGCACTCGTTGCCTTGATCCTTGCCTTCCCTCAAATCTTTCTGACATATCAATTGGCTGTGGTGTCGAATCGGACCGGCCTCGAAGAGGGATACGCTTATGTGGGATCCTTGTCCCCGCTGGCTTTGGGAACATTGATCAATCCGGGATTGTTGGAGCTTTTTCGTGGGAATAATCTCTACGCGGGATCGTTTTCCTTATTTTTGATCCTTTTCGCGTTTTTTTCACCCGATACCCGCAAAAGCAGAGCTTTCATTTTGTGGAGCGTGATGACCTTGCTCGCTCTTTTGCTCGCGCTGGGCCAATGGAGCCCGCTTTACGTGGCGCTTATCAGGATCACAAAATTCTACTCGTTCCGTGTGCCGGCAAAGTTCCTTGGCTTTATCTGTTTTGGCCTGGCGATGTTAAGTGCGGCCGGCTTTCAAGGCTTGTGGCAGGGAAGATCGACCCGGGACTTGATCAAAAAAACACTTCGGGCCTACGTGGCCGTGTTGGTTTTATTTGCGGCGTTCATGGCCGCCGTGAGCCTGCTATTGACGATCGGCAAGGGGATCGCTTTGAAGATCGGAGAATATTTCGTCATGCATTTCGTTTTTGCCAAACCCGGGCATCCGCATTCTCTGAAGACTTATCTTTCGGCCGTCGAAGGCTATGCGAATGGCATGTCCCAATATTTTTCTTTTAACCAACCGGTCAATATGGGGATGATCGCGATCTCGCTTTTTTGCGTCCTTCTCATCATGATCTTTCTGCGTAAAAAAAATGTCCCTCGTTTCTTGTTGGGCGTGAGTGTCCTTTTCCTTGCGATCGACCTTTATACGGCGTCCTTTCTGGACGAGCAGCGGGAGTTTCTAAATTATAAAAAGATAGAAGCACCTTCGCCGGTTCTTGAAATTCTTGAACAAGAAAAAGCCGCCGGACGGCTTGGCCGGATCTACGGTTTCCGCTCCCAATACCAGCGGTTGCCCTTGGTTCCGAGCCAGAACATGCTTTACGGAATCGAGGATATCGGCGCGTATTCGCCTCTTGTTTCCCAAAGGTACTATCAAACGATCGGGCTTTTCGGGAACATTAATGACTCCAATTTTGCCGTTACACCGACGCCTGCCTTCGTCACACAACGTTTGCCTCTACTCGATTTCCTCAATGTTTCACATATCCTTTCGACAGAAAAACTTATCCATCCTGATCTTGATCTGGTCTTTGCGGATCCAGGATCGGGCGTTTATCTCTACGCGATCGATCGGAAACATTCAGCTGCTTTTTTTATGAGTGCCATTAAGATTGAACCTAACTGGGAGACCTTGAAGAGGGATTTTCTTAGGGAAGGGTTCGATCCCACAAGGACTCTTTTGATCGAAAGATCGGAATTCCCGCAGTCAAAGAACGCCGAGATGACTCAGCCCGTCCGGGATCTTGGAAATCGCCCGGTCATTCGTTCTGTGATCCGGGCACCGGAACATCTTTTGTGGGATATTTCCGTTCCCGAAAAAGGATTTTTCGTTCTGCCTGATTTTTATGACCGTGGATGGAAAGCGACGGTCAGCGGGAGACCGGCAACGATCTTGCGGGCCTTCGGCCTTTTCCGCGCCATTGCGATTGAAAATCCTGGCTCCTATCGAATTGAAATGCGATACCATCCCCAGTGAGATTTTTGTGTGTCGCACAAGCCGCGTAAGTTTTTCATGCGCTGAAATCACGCTTAAATGATGAAATCTCGGATTGTAATGGCATAGATTGACATCTAAAGACTTCAATGCTATATTCTGCTATATAATAACATTGAGTCGAGGGTGAAATGAAGATCCAAGAAAATACGATTTACACGCCAAAAGAAACTCAGGAGTATCTCAAAGTCAGTCAGAGCACGATGACCCGAATGCTCAAAAGCGGGCTTATCCGTGCTGCCAAGGTCGGCAAGCAGTACCGTATTTTCGGTAAGGAGATTCTCCGGGTCATTTCTCCCAAAATTGAAGATAAAGTAGGACAAGCCTACAACAAGGCCCGCCACTGGGTCCACAAGGGCATCGATGAGTAAAACCAGGCATGAAAGGACGAGCGATGAAAAGTCTACTTGATGGAAAAACGATTCTGGTGACCGGGGGGACGGGATCCTTCGGTAAGAAGTTTATCCGAATGACTTTGGCGAAACATTCACCCAAAAAACTGATCATCCTGTCGCGGGATGAAATGAAGCAGTGGGATATGCAGAAAGAATTCGCTCCCTTGGACAAAAAAGGAGTGCTCCGGTACTTTATCGGCGATGTCCGGGACCGTGATCGGCTCAATTTGGCGTTCCAGGAAGTGGATTATGTGGTCCATGCGGCCGCGACGAAGATCGTGCCGACCGCGGAATACAACCCTTTCGAGACGATCAAAACGAACGTGCTTGGTGCTATGAATGTCATCGAAGCCTCGATCGCGCAAAAAGTAAAGCGTGTTATCTCCTTAAGCACGGATAAGGCGTGCAATCCGATCAACCTTTATGGCGCCACCAAGCTCTGTTCCGATAAATTGTTCGTCGCAGGGAATGCTTACGCCGGGGCGCATGATATCCGGTTTGCCGTGGTTCGTTACGGTAACGTGATGGGGAGCCGTGGTTCCATGATCCCGTTTTTTATCGAGGCTGCAAAAGACGGCGAGATCCCCATTACCGACGTGAGAATGACGCGTTTTATGATATCGCTCGAAGAGGCGGTTGAATTGGTGTGGCATGCGATCGGAGATTGCGTGGGCGGCGAAGTCTATGTCCCTAAGATTCCGTCGATGAAAGTGGTCGATGTCGCCAAAGCTATTTCGAAGACGGCTAAACAGAAGATCGTCGGAATTCGTCCCGGGGAAAAGCTTCATGAGTTCATGATTGGCGAAGATGATGCTCGTCACACCTATGAATATGATGCTTACTACAAGATCCTGCCGGACATCTATGATTGGCATCAATGTCCGCAGAGGATCAGCGACGGCAAGAAATGCGCCGAAGGCTTCTGCTATTCCAGCGCTAATAATCAGAAATGGATGACACAAAAAAAACTTCAAGTCTGGTTGAAGAACGAATATCCCGACTATGATACCGTACGGTAAACAGTCCCTCGATCAGGATGATATCCAATCAGTCATCCGGGCTCTGCGCTCTCCCAAGATCACGCAAGGCCCGCTTGTCGACGAGTTTGAAACCCGATTGGCCCGCAAATGCGGTGCCCGTTATGCGGTGGCCGTATCGAGTGGCACCGCGGCTCTCCATCTTGCGACTTTGGCCCTTGAACTCGGAAAAGGGGATGAGGTCCTCACATCGCCCATTTCATTCCTGGCGACCTCTAATGCCGCCTTGTATGTCGGGGCGAAGCCGGTGTTTTGCGATATTGAATATTCCACCGCCAATATCTCGACGGCGCAACTTGAGAAGCTCGTAGGCAGACGGCATGCACGGGCGATCTATCCGGTTCACTTCGGCGGGCTTCCATGCGAGATGCCGGCCATCCACAAAATGGCCCAAAAACGGGGCTTGTTCGTTGTTGAAGATGCGTGTCATGCGTTGGGTGCCCGGTATCGATACAACGGCTCTTGGTATCAAGTGGGATCCTGCGCTCACTCCGATATGGCCGTATTCAGTTTTCATCCTGTAAAACACATTACGACAGGAGAGGGCGGGGCGATCACCACGAATTCCAGGAAATACTATGAAAAGCTTTTGTCCCTGAGAAGCCACGGCATGTTTCGGTCACCTGCGTTATCAAAGCGAATGGGACCGTGGTATTACGCCATGCAATACCTTGGATTCAATTATCGCCTCACGGATATTCAAGCAGCCCTTGGCATTTCCCAATTAGAAAAGCTGGATCGTTTTGTAAAGCGCCGGAGAGAGATCGCGGCGATCTATGATCGAGCATTCGGATATCTTTCCCATGTTGTGATACCCTCGGAACCCAAGGATCTCTTTGGCTCTTATCACCTCTATCCGTTACGGATCGATTTTAAAAAGATCGGATCTACGCGCGCGACGCTTATGCATGAACTTCAGAAACGCGGCGTGGGAACTCAGGTCCATTACATTCCGATCTACACTCAGCCTTATTACAGGCAATTAGGTTATCGTGTCCGTTGCCCGGAAGCAGAGCGCTATTATGAAGAAACGCTGAGCATTCCGATGTACTCTCGCATGACGGACCAGCAGGTCAAGCACGTTATCCATTCCTTCCAAGCGTTGCTGGCAGGATAAAGGGCCCTACGATGCGTGTTCTGATATTAACTGAAGGAGGGAAATCGACCGGCTTTGGGCATGTTGCGCGTTGTCTGGCATTACGCGATGCCCTCACCGTGAAAGGGATGAATGCTTCCGTGATCGTGAATGGTGACTCCTTGGTTCGCAAACAGTTCCGGGGGCAGTTCACTCATGTTTTTGACTGGCTTGCGGACAAGCCCCGGACCATGAAGCTTGTAACAAAAGCCGATGTCGTCGCGATCGATTCCTATCATGCCCCGCTTGATTTGTGTCGGAAGATATCAAAAGCCGTGACTCTTCCGATTTTTATCGATGACTACGCTCGATTGGCCTATCCTCCGGGCATTGTGATCAATGGCGCGGTTGACGCAGAAAAGTTCCGATACCCCAAAGGAAAAAACCGGCGGCATCTTTTAGGCGCAAAATACGCTCTCTTACGCAAAGATTTCTGGCAAGTTCCCAAGAAAATCACTCGCGCAAAGATCCGCAATGTGCTTGTGACTTTTGGCGGCATGGATCGATCCGTTTTCATCCATAGTTTGCTTGCTTATTTACAACCACGATTTCCTGATTTTAATTTTCACGTCGTCACAGCACGACCCTGCCGTTATTCCGTTCGGCATTCAAAAAAAATACGATATTATGCTGGCATCAAAGCTCAGAAGATGAAAGAACTGATAGGCTGTTGTGATATTGCGATCTCCGGCGGCGGCCAAACCCTGAACGAATTAGCCGTTTGCGGTTTACCCACCGTAGGAGTCTGCTTGGCAGAAAACCAAAAAATGAACATACAGGGATGGCAACAGCAAGGTTTTCTGAAATATGCAGGCGACAGTTCAGATTCGATGCTTCCCAATCGTATCGCCATGATCATCCGTGCATTAAATCGGTCGATACGGGAACGCATGAGTGCTGTCGGGCGCAAGCTGATCGATGGACATGGATCCGAACGGGCGATCCTCGCCGTCTTCGCGGCGCAAAAAAAATAACAATAAGAAAGGTCGATTGTTCATGGACTATAAGCAGGTTAAAAATCATTGGGATGCCTGGGCCAAGCAATTTGGTACTGCGCTTCGCGCAACGACAAAGAGCATGACGATCAAGCAATTGGAGATTTTTGCTTTAATGCGACATATGACCACGGGGGCACGGATTCTTGACGTTGGCTGCGGGAACGGTTACAACAGCATCTCGTTTGTCACGAATAAAAAAGATGTGCGAGTGATCGGCGTCGATTATTCGAAAGACATGATCGATAATGCAAAACGGAATGCATCATCCCTTTCTCCCCAACAGCGAAGGCGGCTTGAATTCGTCGTTGGTGATGCTTTAAATCTCTCATTTCGGGAAGAATTCGATATTGTAACCACAAACCGCTGCATTATTAATTTCACCAATCTTAAAATGCAAAAACTGGCCATTAAAAAAATAGTCGAGGCAATCTGCCCCAAAGGACTTTTTTTGATGCTCGAAAACAGTCAGCAAAATTATGGCAGGCAGAATGATGCGCGGGAAGCTGTAGGTCTGCCGCGTAGAACCCCTCCGGTTTTTAATTTATTTTTGGATGAAACGATCATACTTCCGTTCTGCAAGAAACAAAAACTGGAACTTCTAAGCATTGACGATTTCAGTGCTTTGCACGACCTGATGCTTTATGTGATATTGACCGCGAATGAGCCAGGCAAAGAACATTATGATGAGCCACTTATTGCAAAAGCTGCTGAGTTAACCATGAACCTTGCAGAAAGAGGGTACGGGTATCCATTTGGAGCATTCGGGCAGAACAGGCTGTATGTGTTCCGAAAAACAAAAAAAATCGGTGGGGTGAGGTATGAGAAAGCGGAACTGGGAAAACCCAATGACTTTAAATAAGTGTTCGTCTGTCTATATTGCCGCGGAGATTTCTGCCAATCACGGGCAGGACCTGAAGCGCGCCCTCAAAATGATCCGCGTCGCGAAGGCCTGTGGTGCGGATGCTGTCAAGTTCCAGACCTATACTCCCGACACGCTCACGCTGAACGTCGATAATAAATATTTTAGGATCCGTCATCCGAAATGGGGCGGGCAGACCCTCTATCAGCTTTATCAAAAGGCCTATACGCCGTGGAAATGGTTCAAAAAATTAAAAAAAGAAGCGGATACTATTGGGATCGATTTTTTTTCGACGGCTTTCGACAAAACTTCGGTCGATTTTCTGGAAGACCTTGGGGCCTTTTGTCACAAGATCGCCTCGTTTGAGCTAGTCGACCTGCCGCTGATCGCCTATGCGGCTAAAACCAAGAAACCGTTGATCCTTTCGACGGGGATGGCCACTTTCCGGGAGATCAAGGAGGCTGTTGATGTTGCCCGCAAAGCCGGATGCCGCGACCTCACGTTGCTGAAGTGTGTGAGCAGCTATCCGGCCGATCCTAAGCAAATGAACCTTAACACTATTCCGGACATGATAAAGCGCTTCAACTTCCGCATCGGCTTATCGGATCACACGATGGGGACCGGGGTCGCGACCGCCGCCGTGGTGTTGGGTGCTAGGTTTATTGAGAAGCATTTTACGCTGTCCCGAAAGATCAAAACGCCCGACAGCTTTTTTTCATTGGAACCCCATGAGCTTAAGAACCTCGTGGATAATGTCCGCCTTGTGGAACAGTCGCTTGGGAAAGTCCATTATGGCCCTACCAAGGACGAAGAAAAGAGCCGTGTGTTTCGGCGTTCCTTATTTGTGAGTCGAGATATCAAAAAAGGAGAGAGATTCACTGCAGTAAATGTCCGTTCTGTCCGGCCGTCCTATGGTGCGAAGCCCAAATACCTAGGAGCCATTCTGGGCAAAAAAGCGAAACGTGCTTTGAAGGTCGGAACCCCGTTGTTCATGAAGTCTTTTACGTGAATGTTTAACGCCAAGGGCCATTAAGACATGCATTTTCGAAAACAGATCATCAAAGATACCATGATGTACTCGGTGGCGAATTATATCGCCATGGGGATAGGCATCTTTCTCAGCATTGTCACCAAAGGCATCCTCGGCACGCTAGGCGCGGGCTATTTTGCCATGATCAAAGTTTTTACCTCGTACGGGGCTTTTTCCGATCTCGGCACCCGTGACGCCATGCTCCGTGAAGTCACTCAAGCTGTCGGCGCGGGAGATCAAGGGAAAGCAGAAAAAGTGCGCGATACGGTCTTCACTTTTACGCTTCTCACCTCGCTCGTGGTCATCGCGGTTTTCACGGTGATCTCGTTTTGTTTTATTAAAGATCCGTTGATGAAAAAAGGCGTTTTGCTTGCCGGCTTTTTAGTATTCGTAACACAGATCTACAATTTTTCGATCACTTTCATGCGCGTCCTCAAGAAAGTCTCCCATCTAAGTCTGACCATTATCGTTAACATTCTTGGAGTTGCGCTTTTTTCGATCGCGGGCGCCTATTTTTTCGGCGTCCTTGGTTTGATCGCGGGCCTCATCATCACGACCTTTCTTTCCGCTTTCTTCGCCTATTGGCTCAGTGGTATGCGACTACGCTTTTGTTGGAATGCAGGGGAGGTCTGGCGCCTGATACAGATCGGATTCCCGCTAGTCCTGGCCGGCTATGCGCTGGATACGTTTCTGATCGTGGATACGATCATGATCGGGAAAATGATCGGCTATAACCAGCTGGGGTTCTACACGATCGCTTTAATGTCGATCCAGCAGATCAACTCCCTCGGACGTTTTTCACAGATCATTCTTTTGCCGCATATCCAGGAAAAATACGGGAAAACAAAAGATCTCGCGGACGCCAAGTCGCTCTTCGTCAAAAGTACCGCCACCCTGGTTTATTTTTTGCCTGTGATCATCGCGTTTGTCTTTTTCGGGGTTCCCGTGATCGTCCATTATTTTTTACCGAAATTCAACCCCGGTCTCGCATCGATGCGCATTCTTGTGACCGCCTATTATTTTGTCGCGGTCAATGAAATGTCCGGGAGTATCCTTTTTACGATCAATAAACAGGCGAGGCAGATCCCCCTATTTGCCGCCATGATCGTTATGGCGATCGGTCTCAATTACCTTTTTATTAAAACAAAAGGTGGTATCGAAGGCGTTGCTCTTGCGACCACGATCGCCTACTTCTTCTACTTCGCCTTCTTTTTTTATTACGCCTTCAAGCATTTGATGGAAAAGCCGGAACTGCACCGCAACGTTCTGATCATTGTGGGCATTTTCATTTATATGACGCTCTTGCTCCATGGAACCGAATGGTTTTGCCATCTTGCCAATCCGTTCGTTGAATGCGTCATCAAATTCCTTTTATTTCTCGCGCTCTTTTCTCCCGTTCTGATTCTTTTTGAAAAAAAAGAAGGGGTTTTTAAAACGATCGTTTCGGTTTTTCATGATAAATGGAAAGGAGCTTTTCGTGCGCCGGCATAAAAAAAATCAAAAAAGTATTCGGGGACCCCAGTTGTGGAAACGCGCCAAGCAGATCATCCCGGGCGGTAATCAGCTTTTATCAAAGCGCGCTGAAATGTTCCTTCCGGAATTTTGGCCGGCCTATTACCAAAAGTCCCGTGGCGTCAACGTCTGGGATCTTGACGGCAACCGGTACACCGACATGAGCATTATGGGGATCGGGAGCTGTGTGCTGGGCTATGCAAATCCGCAGGTCAATGCGGCGGTAAAAAAGAGCATCGGCCTTGGGAGCATGAGCACGCTGAATTGTTATGAGGAAGTGGCGCTTGCGGAGAAACTGATCGCATTGCATCCATGGGCCGGGATGGCGAGATTCGCGAGAACGGGTGGGGAAGCATGTGCGATCGCGGTGAGGATCGCCCGGGCCTTTTCGGGAAAAGATAAAGTTCTTTTTTGCGGCTACCATGGTTGGACGGATTGGTATCTCGCCTCAAATTTAGCGGATACCGAAAATCTCTCCAAACAATTGTTGCCCGGCCTGGCGCCTAACGGTGTTCCCAAATCCCTGGCGCAGACCGCAATCCCGTTCCATTACGGCGACCTCGACGAGCTCAAAGCTAAGGTGGAAGCGCACATGGGACAAGTCGGAACGATCATTATGGAAGTGCAACGCCACAAACCCGTCGATGTGAAATTCCTGAAAGCGGTTCGGGCCATCGCTTCCAAGATCCGGGCCGTCCTTATTTTCGATGAGATCACCTCCGGTTTTCGCGCGCGGTGTGGGGGATGTCATATGCTCTATGGCGTCGAACCGGACATCGTCGTTCTTGGAAAAGCCATGGGAAACGGGTATCCCATTGCCTCCGTGGTCGGTAGAAAAGACGTGATGCAAGCGGCTCAGGGAACATTCATCAGCAGCACTTATTGGACAGAGCGGATCGGATTTACCGCCGCGTTGGAAGTCATTCGCCTGTTTCAAAAAAATCAGGTGCCGAAACACCTGGAGCGGATCGGGGAGGAGCTGATCACGGGACTGCGTTCGATCTTTGCTTCTCATGATCTCAAGATCAAGGTGGAAGGTACGAACGCGAATCCCATTTTGGTGATCCATGAAAAAGATCCTCTTGCCGTCAAAACTGTTTTTACTCAGGAAATGCTAAAGAGGGGATTTTTGGCCTCGACCACGATCTATCTCAGCCTGGCCCATACTTTCCGGGCGATACGGTGTTACCTGGCCCATGCCGATAAGGTGTTCGCATTGATCTCACAAGCGATAAAAAAGAACGAATTGCAACGGCTTCTCCAGGGACCCGTCTGCCATTCGGGATTCCAGAGGCTTGCATAAAATGCCCGGACATTTTTTAAAGGGGCAAAAGATCTCACGGCTCGGTCTTGGGACCGTCCAATTTGGGATGGATTACGGCTATACCAAGAAAATGTCCCAGTCTCAAGTCGACGAGATCTTGAATGCTTGCCGGAGGGCCGGAGTTAATTTTCTGGATACGGCCAGAGACTATGGCGACAGCGAGGCCAGGATCGGTTCCTATCTGAAACGGCATCCCGGAGGGGAGTGGGTCGTTGCGACCAAGATCAAACACATTCCTGAGAATATTTGCTCGGATGAGAACGCCTTGAACCGGCACATCACAATATCCGTGCGTACATCCACTAAGCTTTTGGGGCGTCCCATCCAGATCCTTCAGCTACATAACACGGAGGATTCCGTGGTTAAAAACCCGTACCTTTGGAAGGTTATTGCCAAGCTTAAGGACCAAGGATTATTTCAGAAGTTCGGCGCCTCGTTTTATGATCCCGGCACGGCCAGGTCTGTTCTTCAGGCGCATTACGACCTGATCCGTTTTATCCAGGCGCCCTTCAACATTTTTGATCAGCGCTTTGCCGAAATGTTTGCATGGCTATCTAAAAAAAGGATCGCATTTATCAGCCGTTCGACCTTTTTAAAGGGAGTCCTGGGAGCTTCGGAGGACCTCATTCCTGACGAGCTGAAATCGCTTCGCCCATTCAGGAATCATCTTCAGACGCTCGCTGAAAGTGCCGGCCTGACGATGAGTGGCAGTGCGCTTTTGTTCGCATATCGCAGCAAAGGGATTGCTTCATCGCTCATCGGAGTTAAATCCCGGGAAGAACTTGAACTTAACCTAAAAACACTAGGGCAGACCGCCGCTTTTAAGAGAATCCAAAAGAAACTTGTGCGAATGAAACGACCGGACTCCTTTTTGACGGATCCGAGAAAATGGAAAATGCTATGATCCTTGCGATTATTCAGGCAAGAATGTTGTCGACACGCCTTCCCGGTAAGGTGTTAAAGCCTTTGCTTGGAGAGCCCATGCTTTTGCGCCAAATCGAACGGATCAGACGCTCTCGCGAGATCCAGCAGATCCTTGTTGCCACGACCGTCGACTCGTCTGATGATCCGGTAGTACAACTTTGCAAAGAACAGGGGATCGCGTGTTTCCGGGGTCACGCCACGGATTGCCTAAACCGTTTCTTTGAGGCCGCTAAAAAGTGGAATCCTCGGGATATTGTCCGCTTGACAGGGGATTGCCCGCTTACGTGCCCTGACGTCATTGATGAGGTCATCCGCTTCTACCGCGAAGAAACATATGATTATGCAAGCAATGCCATAGAATGCACCTTTCCCGACGGACTCGACGTCGAGGTGTTTTCCTGGGACGCGTTTCAGACAGTCCATGAAAAAGCCCGGCTTCCCTCGGAGAGGGAACACGTCACATCATATTTTTATAAAAATCCTGATATCTTCAAACTGGGTAGTTTTCGTGGCGCCCAGGATCTTTCCAAACTTCGATTGACGGTTGATACGTTGGAAGATTTCGTTCTGGTAGAGAAAATTTTTAATGCGCTCTATCCTCAAGATTCTGCGTTTGAATTAAAAGAGATCCTTGCGTTTTTAAACCAAAATCAAGCACTTGGAGAAATTAACCGTCAATATGCGAGAAACGAAGGCTACCAAAAATCGGTGTCCGAAGACCCCCGGGAGGATTCGAACCATGGCTAAACCCCATCTTTCCATCAAACAACGGATGGAACGTTACTTTGATCGGCTGTGGCCTATTTGCAGAAGCCTGATGGGACCCGGTTTCCGGAAGTCGCTCGAGATCCTCGCGGAAATCATCCCGATGAAGAAGCTCCGGTTCAAGACCGGTGAGAAGGTCTTCGATTGGACCGTTCCGAAGGAGTGGCATGTCCGGGATGCTTACTTGATCGACCCCGCAGGGAGAAAGCGGGCCTGTTTTAAGACTAACAATCTTCATCTTGTGAGCTATTCCGCGCTTTTCAGGGGGCGAATGTCTTTAAAAAAACTTCGCCCGCATTTGCATTCTTTGCCGGCTCTTCCGAATGCCATCCCGTATTTGACATCCTATTACAAAGAGCAATGGGGATTTTGCCTGACGCATCATGAACTTAAGTCCCTTCCTGACGGGATGTATGATGTGGTCGTTGACACTTCGCTTACTTCCGGGAACCTGATCGTCGGCGAGGCAGTGCTTCCGGGAAAAAGCCGGAAAGAAGTTCTCTTTTCAACGTATCTTTGCCACCCCTCGCTTGCGAACAATGAGCTCTCGGGGCCTCTGGTGATGGCATTTCTCTATCAAAAGATCCGTGCGATGAAAAAGAGATGTTGGACTTACAGGTTTGTGATGACTCCGGAAACGTTAGGCGCAGTTTGCTATCTGACCCGTCGCGGGGATCATCTCAAAGAAAATTTGATCGCGGGCTATCAGATCACCTGCGTCGGAGATGCCGGCAAGTTCACCTACAAATGTTCCAGGCGAGGGAACTCCATCGCCGACCGCGTCGCAATCGAAGTCCTGAAGAAAACATGGAAACACATCATCCTGCCTTTCGATCCGTCGATGGGAAGCGACGAAAGGCAATATTGTTCGCCCGGTTTCAATTTGCCCGTCGGGTCTTTAATGAGGACCATGTACGGCTGCTTTCCCGAATATCATACCTCACTGGATAACAAGGAGTTTATTTGCTTTGACGCGATGGCGAAATCGCTTGAGGTTTACCTGGAACTCGTCAAAACCCTCGAAGGATGTGACCTCTTAGAAAATACGGTGAAATACGGAGAGCCCCAGCTTGGCAAACGCGGCCTGTATCCCTCCTTAGGTTCTTCGAAAACGATCGATGCTCAGGTGTCAGCCATGATGTGGTGTCTCAACCTGGCCGATGGCTCACGCGACACCTCGGCGATTGCCGAAGATTCCGGCCTGCCGTTCCGATCCGTTCTGGAGGCAACATCCGTGTTGCTAAAAACCGGTTTGCTGAAGATCGTTGCTTAGCGCGATCCCCGAGGTTGCGGCAAGATCTTGAAAGGTGAGATGAAACAATGAGTGCTGGTCTGCAAATGATCTATGTTACCAACCGTTCAGAAGTACTCTGCGCAAGTAAGTCGATTCCGGGTGCCGTTCTCTATCTTTGTCCGAATCGGAACCTTCTGGATCTTTGCCAAAGCATGGGGCTTGACTCGCTTCTTCTCAACGAAAGTATGCTGAGGGGCTCGGAGGCGGAACTGAATGATTGGGCATATCGCGTTACGATCGATCTCGTAGAAAGCCTTAAGGGGCAGGATCTCTCCGAAACGGATGCCTTTCTAGAAACAAATTTCTATATCATTAAAGCCGTCGTTTTACAAGGGATGAAATTCGTTCTCACGCTGGATTTTTTAACTCAAAAATACAAGCCCGCATCGATCAGGTGGTATCGCTCTCCCGACTCCTTTTTTGTGAGCGTTTGTCGGGAGTATCTTGCGCTCTTTTTGGGTAATATCCAAACGATCGAACTGCCCGCAGTGGCTCGCCCCGGGGGGCCGAGCAACCCGGCGGTTTTAAAGAAATTGATTTTCAGCGCAATGGCGATTATCTCGAATTTGCAAGCGAGACTTACTCTTACGCGAAGGTCGGGGGAACTCAAGAAAACCCTTCTGGTTTCTGGCGCCCTGAACCATCTAAAGGACTTAGTGCTGACATTGAAGACCAAGCGTTCATGCGAAATCGTTTTTTTCGAAGATGGATTTAATATGGAGAAGTATGTATTTTGTCTGCGGAACAGGATCCCTTTTTTCGTGCTTCCGAAAAATAATGAGAAGTACGCCTCGCTTCTTGGCGGCAAAAGCTTTTTGAAAACGGAACGGATCCTATTTCGTCAAAAAGATTATTCGGCGCTCTTTGATAAGCTTTTTGAAGTAACGCTTAATTCCGGCGTCATGCGGTTTCCGGTGAAGTATGATCTTCTAAGAGGGCTCTACTCCAGACTGCGCCCAGCGGGGACCCTGTTCGACGAAGATTATTCTCCGCTAAGAAGATGCCTCGCTGTCCTTGCCGTGCATCTTGGGATCCGTAGTTATGTTGTTTCCCACGGGATTCCCGCACCGGCTATGGCAAAAAGTTTGAAGAAGGATCGATTTTGTTACTCAAGCGACGTTTTTGCTAATTCGGAACATGAAAAAAAGGCGTACGAGAATATTTATTTTGATCCAAAAAAGATTCATGTGCTTGGAACGCCAAGGTTTGATAAAATTGTTCTTTTGAAAAAGGCGCAGCCCACAGGCAGGGACTTAACCTTTGAAAAGGAAAAAGTTGTTTTGCTGTGTCTGTCATGTTTTCATGATTCCGATTTCGATTGTTTTATATCTTGGCTGGTCGGTGATGATTCTGCGGGGGAAATGAACCGAGCCTATATTAGGGACCTTTTGATAGTTCTTGAAGACCGAAATGATGTGCTTGTAAAAATCAAAACGCATTATGTCAATGAGCAACGTTTTGTCGAAGATTTCGTGGCCAGCCTTGGTCTTCGGACAAATTGTTGCGTCGAGTCTCACCGCCGGGACATTTTTGCATTGGAAAATGAGGCGGACTTGATCGTCACGCCGGAATCGACTGTTATTGCCGAAGCCGTCATGTTCTCAAAACCTGTTGTTGTTATGTGTTACGATCGATTCAGTCCGGTGGTGCCTTATAACGATGGTTTGCCTGTCCAATATGTTTACGATCAAGCGCAGCTTCGGCAAGCGGTTGACAAGAGTCTGGACACGCGAACCGAAGACGTTGAGGGTTGCATGGCCGGTCAGAATCTTGAAAAGTACGTGCAATATTCTGACGGAAAGAACACGCACCGTGTTGCCGAATATATAGCGACACAAATCGGCCTGTGATACGAGTCAATAAACCGGGGAGGTAGAGTTGAGTCCGGCAAAAGATGTTTCTTCCGATCAAACCCCACAAAGCATTTCTGACTTCGTGAGAGTTTTTAAAAGATTGTCCGGCGAAAAAAAACCGGTTCAATCTGCAAAAACGATCAAGATAGCACTGCTTTCAAGCTTTACGATCACCGGCATCAAGGAAGTACTGGGGGTTAAGTGCTTCGGATCGGGGCTGACGCCAGAGTTCTATGAGGCCCCCTACGGCCAATTCGCGCAAGATGTTCTTAACCGCGAAGGGCCTCTTTATCAATTCAATGCCGACCTGACGATTTTATTCGTCGATACGATGGATCTGCTTGGGGAGGATTTCTTCTTTCCTTATCGTTTGTCCGATGACGTCCGAAAGAAAGTTGCTGATGAAAAGTGCAAGGAAGTTAGCGGATGGGTGAAAATGCTGATCGAGAGGGTGGCGGGAAAGGTTCTTCTCCATAATTTTAAGGTGCCGCATTACTCTCCGCTGGGGATTTTGGAGAATAAACAGGAGTTTGGTTTTTTTGAAATGGTAAAACGGATCAACAATGGACTTGCGGATAAATTCAAGAATAACAGTAAGGTGTTTATCTTTGATTATGATGGGTTCTGCTCTAAGCACGGCAAATCCCGTATCATGGATAACAAAATGTACTATTTGGGCGACTTCAAATTGAGGTTTGATCTTATACCCGCTCTGTGTGAAGAATACATGGCTTATATTAAGCCTTTGACATTGCTTACAAAGAAATGTCTCGTTCTGGATCTTGATAATACGCTTTGGGGCGGGGTGGTCGGGGAAGATGGGCTTGAGGGTCTTAAACTGGGACCAACACCCGAAGGACGTCCATTTCTGGAATTCCAAAAATGCATCCTGAATCTCTTTGATCGAGGGGTGATATTGGCAATCAATAGCAGCAATAACCCCGAGGATGTCGATAAGGTGTTTCGCGAGCACCCGAATATGGTCTTGAATAAGGAGCATTTTACGGCGATCGAAGTCAATTGGAATGATAAAATTTCCAACATGCGTTCTATCGCAGGAAAAATCAATATTGGACTTGACGCCCTGGTCTTCCTGGATGATCTTCGGTCCAACCGCGAAATGGTGAGGTCGGCTTTACCTGAGGTTCTGGTGCCGGAACTTCCGGAAGATCCCGCCGAATATGCGGTGGCTCTCATAGAAGTGAATGATTTTAACACTCTCCAGCTTACCGATGAGGACAAAAACCGCAATCGCTTGTATGCTTTGGATCGGCAGCGCCGTGAGCATCGGGAAAACATCACCGATATTACCGAATATTTAAAGGATCTAAAAATCGTTGTGACCATCGCGAAGGCCGATTCGATGACGATCCCCCGCATTTCACAGCTGACGCAAAAGACCAATCAATTCAACATGACGACGCGGCGTTATCTGGAGGAAGATATCAGGCGCTTTACCAGCGGTACCCGGTTTTATGTTTTTTCCGTCAAAGTGGAGGATCGATTTGGCGATAACGGGATCGCAGGAACCGTGATCGTTGAGACGGTGGGGGTCCGATGGAGGATCGATACATTCCTATTGAGCTGCAGAGTGATCGGCAGAAAAATAGAAGAGGCCGTGCTTTCTTTCGTTATAGAAGAGGCGGGCAGGAGAGGCATTCGTTTCATTGACGGGGAATTTATTTCGACCCCGAAAAACGCTCCCGCAAAAGATTTTTATAAACGCAGCGGGTTTACATTCAAAGCCCAAAAAGAACAGAAAGAAATATGGGAATTCGACGTTTCTCAAATAAATAAAAAGCCTAACTTTATCGAGGTCGTATGGAAAGGTTAAAAACAATATTGTCCAAAGTTCTAGGGATCGACAAGAACTCCATTTCCGATGCTACATCGCCGGACAATGTGGAAAATTGGGATTCTTTCAATGGTTTGATTTTGGTTTCGGAGCTCGAATCGACCTTTAAAGTAAAATTTACAATGGAGGAAGTGTCATCCGCTCGATGTGTGAAGGATATCAAGGGGTATTTACGGAAGCACGGTGTTGCTTTGGAAGGGGAGTAATGGGCCATGAATTATGATGATATCAAGGTAGGCGATGCTTTTTCGTTCGAAAAAGAGATTTCGAAGGAGGAGGTGCTCCGTTTTGCCGAGCTGAGCGGAGATTTTAATAAACTGCACATCGATGAGGCTTTCGGGAAGCAGTCGAAGTTCGGGAAAAATATTGTTCATGGGATGTTGTGTGGCAGTCTGTTTTCTCGAATTGTCGGAATGCATTGCCCCGGTGAAAACAGCCTTTATATGACACAAAGCCTTAATTTTAAGGCCCCGGTATTCTATGGCGACAAGCTCACAGTATGCGGGACCGTTCTCGGCAAGAATGACAGCATAAGAATGATCACTCTTAAAACCGAGGTGATCAGAGATTCTAAGGTGGTCGTTAGCGGCGAAGCCAAAGTCAAAATATTGGAGTGACGCTATGAAAAAAAAGGTTGCTGTAGTTGTGGGCGGAAGCGGAGGGATCGGAATGGAAATTGTCAGGTCGCTGGAAGCAGACGGTTTTCATGTCTGTTTTACATATCGTCGCAAAACTGACAAGACGGAAGCCTTGCCGGAAATCTGCAAGGAGGCGGTGGCGGGCTACCGCATGGACCTGTCCGAAGAATCAACCATCAAGAGCGTCTTTGATCGTATTCAGAAAGATGCGGGCGGCATCGACGTTTTGGTGTTCTCCGTTACGCCGCCGGTACTCAACAAGAACATTTTGAAAGCTACATGGCAAGATTATGTGGAACACTGGGAGATGCAAATCAAGGGATTGTTTTTTATTGTGCAGAGTCTGAAGGAAAGAATCCTGCAAAAGAAGAAACTGAAATTCATCCTGATCGGAACAGAATACTGTTTTGGCAGGCCTCCCGCGGGTCTTTCGCATTATGTTCAGGCTAAATACGCTCTCCTCGGATTCGCGAAATCAATGGCCGTTGATCTCGCAAACTATAATTGTACGGTCAATCTGGTGTCGCCGGGCATGGTCGAAACGCCTCTTATTTCCCAGTTGCCGCCTAAGCTGATCGAGATCACCGCTGAGACCAATCCGTTAAAAAGGATCGCAACCCCCAAGGATGTCGCCAACACAGTGTCGTTTCTTGCCGGCGACCGCGCGGACTATCTCAACGGGGTGGACATCACCGTCAATGGCGGAAACATAATGCTATGACCGAGATGGAAAGCCCGGTTCTTTATTTTGCGTATTCCATCCCCATTTTCAGGAGCGATATTGAAAATGCGCTGCAAAAAGTAGGGCTGAAAAAAGGGGATAGCGTCATGGTCCATTCTGACGTCGGCGCGTTCGGGAAATTAGGGGCGATCACGGACCGCAACGACTTTCTCAACGAGATCCTGAAAGCTTTCCTGAATGTTCTTGGCCCTGAAGGAACTCTGATCGTACCGACCTACACTTATAGTTTTTGCAAGGGGGACGTATTTGAGGTGACAAAAAGCAGGCCGGGTACGGGTATTTTCTCTGATTACGTATGGAGGCAAAAGGGCGCATTTCGAAGCGAGGATCCAATCTTTTCGCATGCGGGTATCGGAAAGGCTTCAAAGAGGCTTCTGGAGGGTGTCGGTAACGATTGTTTCGGAAAAGATTCTTTTTTTGATCGGTTTTATGAAGTGGACGGCAAGATCATGAATTTCGGAAAATTTTTCGATATTACCTTCTTGCATTATATCGAGAATAAATTCGGAGTGTCTTATCGCTACGACAAGAGATTCTCGGGGAGTATCATCGGTTTTGACGGCCGAAGCCGTTCTACTGAAATGAATTATTACGTGCGTGCTCTTCCGGAGGACGGCTTGAACGTCGAGTACGCAATGCCATTACTGGGGGATGAGTTGTTGCGGCGCGGACTATTGAAAAAAGAGCCGCTCGGAGCAAACTTTGTGTTGTGCTGCAGGTCAAAAGATTGTTTCAACACCGGGTTCGAGATGCTCTCAGTAAGTGAAAGCGCTTTTTTAAAGGACAATCCGTATCTTCTGCAATTCACGAATCTTCCTTTCCACATCGGCGTGTTGGATTCCCCGGACAACAAAGGCTTGCCGGTCCGGTTACCTTTTGCCGTTGAGTTCGATGAGAGATCCTCTCGCATTGTTAGCCGTTATTTCCCTGAAAATGAAGAACTTATCCAACAGGCCTACCGCATCGGGAGCGTTGCCTCAACAAATCTCGGGGAGGGTTCCTTTGGCGTGCGCCGGGCTGAAGATGCCTTGAAAAATCTTTTACCGGTTTGTGATAAGTCCCTCGCTCAAACTTCTTTTTTAGAGGTGGGCTGCGCCGATGGTTATATTCTCCACCGTCTTAAGCTTCTGGGTGCCCGGGAGGTCACCGGTTGCGAACCGGGTCCGTTAGGCTCCGTCGGGAAAGAAAAATTCGGCCTTAACATCATCAACGAATTTTTTAAACCGGGACTGTTCCAGAAGAAATTCGACGTCATATTTAGTTATGGAGTTTTGGAGCACATTCGCGAACCTGAGCGATTTATGAGTTTACTAAAAGAAGTGCTTGCCGAAAACGGGACGATATTTGCAGCTGTTCCCAATTGCGAACTCAGGCTTCAGCTCGGTGACATCCAAATGCTTGGCCACGAGCACTGGAGCTATTTTACGTCTCAGACGCTTAATAATTTCTTTACCGTCTGCGGACTCACGGATGTCCATGGGGCCGTGGGACAAAATAACGCCATGATTTATGCTTGGGGCCGAAAGGCGGCGGATGAGGTTCCGATCCCGGATCGGGATGCCTCAGAAACTAAAATGCTATTCCGTCGCTTTTGTTCGAAAGCGACTAGGGCCTTGACTCGGTTGCAGGAAAGGATCCGTCAACTTGAGGCTCTCGGGAAGACCCTTGGAGTTTACGGAGGGGGCTTCGTTGTGGCCGGTGTGCTGGAACATCGAGGTGAACCGCGCTTTTTTGACACTGACATAAGTTGTCACGGGAAATATTATGCCGGCTTTAAAAATCCAATCGAAAATCCTAGGAATTTGCTCACGGATCCGGTCGATGAGCTATGGATCATGGCGATTGACTATGATATGGAAATTCGAAATTACCTGAGAAACGAATTAAAAGTATCCGGAGAGATCCAAGTATTCTCCTATCGTGATTTCCTGGAAGGTCTCTAGCCGTGGGGCGCGACAAAGGGTTGTTGGTTTCAGTGGTGATGGCCACCTATAACGGTGAAAAATATTTGTCCGAGCAGATCCGAAGCATTTTGGAACAAACGTATCAAAATATAGAGCTCATCATCACGGATGACCTGTCTTCGGACGGAAGTTTGCGGATCGCTGAGGAATTCGCTGGCAAGGATCCCCGCGTTACAGTGCGAAAAAACGCGAAGAACCTGGGGGTCGTGAAGAATTTTTTAAACGCACTCGCGTTGAGCCGGGGCGAATGGATCTGTTTTTCAGATCAAGACGATGTCTGGGAACGGAACAAATTATCGTGCCTGGTGGCATTGATCGAAAAAGATCCGAAAAACATGCTGGCATGCTCGGACCTTGCGATCTTCGGTGAAGGATTGCAGGCCGCGCATCCTTCGTTTTGGCGCGTGGCCGGGATCCGTTCGCCTCGAAAAAATGTGCGGGAACTTTCCTTTTTGCGTAATCTGGCTCCGGGTTGCAGCATGATGTTTCGCCGGGAGGTCAGGGATTGCCTCTTGAAGCTCTCCGGGGGAGGCCCCTTCATGCACGATCATCTTGCTTTCGTCGTTGGAGCGGCTTTGGGACATATTGTCTTCACCCCTGCAAAGCTGGTCCGATATCGTCAACATGGAGCCAATCAGATCGGGGCATTTCATGATTCGGTGATCAATACTGAACGGATCATCCGGGAACTGACTGAGAAAGTGAGATTCATTCGCGAAGCGCCATTGGATCATACCCGGTTCCGGCTGGACAGACTGCTGTCCTTTTGTGACTGCTTGAGAAAAGGGGGATTTCGAAAGCGTTTATCGTTCCTTAATTATTACCTTTTCCTTCGAAGTTACCATGGGCTGGATCAGGCGCTTGGTATCCTTGAATGCCTGGCTCCTTCGGTCTATATGAAATTTAAAAAGATGGGAAAGAAGGAAGACCTCAAGGTTTTGTTAAAAAGAATAATTTTTACCGGGTGGACGATCCTGGTTCTGTCATGCTTCATCGGACAATTCGTTGCGCCAAAATTCAATCGGTTTCTTTCGTGGGTCCGGTGATCCGTTCCTCGACAAGATTCAAAAATGTTTACCGATTGCTACTTCAGGAGTTGTGATGGATATCCTTAGTTTCTCCATAATTATTTTGGTCCTTATGGGTGTTGGAAAAAAGCTTTTCTCCTGCGCGGTTCCGGACGTTCGCCTATCCTTTCCTGAAGAGACAGTGATCAGTTTTGCTCTGGGAGCAGGATCCGTTGCGCTTTTGGTCCTGGGAATCGGTCTTGCGGGTCTTCTTTATCGTTGGGTACTAATTATCTCGTTGGTAGGACTGAGTCTGTTTGCCAGAAAAGACATTGCGGAGTTGATGCAGAATGCTGGAACATGGCTTTCGGGAGTTTTTCGAAAAGATTTTTCTTCTTGGGAACGATTGATCTTCGCGGCGCTTCTTTTTGTCGGGTTTTTTACGCTGATCGGTTCTTTGTCGCCGGTATTAGGAATGGATGCTGCCGCATATCACATGCAAGATGCAAAAATTTTTATCCGCCAACATCAGGTGACTCCTATTCCTTATACGCGCGAGTCGCTATGGCCATTTTTGATCCAGATGCTGTTTGTGCTGGGCCTTTGTCTCAAAGGGGTGGTGGTGGCTAAATTGTTCCATTTCACTTTTTATACAGCTTCGATCGTTGCGATCTATGCCTTGTGCCGGCGGTATTGGCCGCGGTCGAATTCGATCTTGGCGGCAGCGGTATTCGCCTTGACGCCGGCGATCTTTAAGGGAACGACTTATGCCTACACGGATCTGGCGGTTGCCTTCTATACCGTCTGTGCTTTTTTTTGTTTTTTTTTCTGGCGGGATTCGAATAATAACCGATGGTTTTATCTTTCCGGTGCCGCATGCGGTTTTCTTTTAGGGATTAAAATAACTTCGGCTAGCGTCCCGGCAGTCATCCTTGCGTTGTACTTTGCCCGCGTTTTCTTTTCTCCGGAAGGATATAAGCGAAGAATGATCGCGCCTTTGCTCTTCATTTTAGCCATGATCGCTGTTTGCGGCGTTTGGTATATCAGGTCATGGATCATTCTAGGGAATCCCATTTATCCATTTGCGGGACATTTTTTTGGCGGGTACGGATTTCCGGGAGAAGGTATCCGTCTTGGTTTCAACGCGGAAGCAAGCATTGAATTGGGTCTGAAACAGTTCCCTTTAACGCTTTGGTATCTTACGATCCATCCGGAGCGTTTCGGGGGAGAAAGCATCGGGTTTCTCTACCTGATCTTTTTGCCGATGCTTTTGTGGATCCGCAGGCCAATGCGGTTTGTAATTTATAGCGCCGTGATCGGGTTTTGTCTTTCTGTTTCTTGGTTTGTTATTTTTCAATACGTGAGATTTTTTTATCCCACGCTGATCTTTTTATCCATTCTTGTGGCGGCGGCTTACTATGATGTCCTTTGGACGGATCCCGTTCTTCGGAAGATTTTCACAGGCATTCTTGTGGGCGGTTTTTGCTATAGCGGCGTCTTATCGTTCTATCATAATGTCGATAAATTTCCTGTAGTGTTCGGGTTCCAATCCGAGCGAGACTACCTACTAAAACATGAGCGCTCTTTTGCGATCGCAGACTACGTGAATAGCTATTTACCAAAGGATGCTAAAATCTTGGTCCTTGCGGAACCTCGTCTTTACTATTTAAAGAGAGATGCAGCGACGGCCGATTTGGTTATGCTTGACTATTGGCAAAATGGGAAATCTCACCCGACTTTCGAAGCATATTTGCAAGCAAAGGGGTTTGGCGATTATGTGGTTGGCATGCGCGATCTGTCCGAAAATCGGCTTGCGGGATCTCCGGGATTGGGGGAAAACGCTTTCGCTGGCTATGAAAAAACAATACTAAAACAAGTCGAGTTCGCTTATAGGGATGAACGCTATGTCTATAGCGTGTGGAAAATAAATAGTACACGGGGGGATCCTTCCTGAGCTTTTCTCCACCTCTCGTTTTTTAAAAAAACACAGCCGCTAAGGTCATCGCCAGCGGTAGAGCTCGAGACCGGAAATAATATTATCGTCGTTCGTGAAAATTCGACGAAAAATTCAACGTGAATCCGTACGCCATTTCGTATGCTTGACCGCGTCTATTGGGCCAACGCGGGAGGTGTTTTCTGAAGGTGTTTTTTGTGAATTTTAAAAATCATCGTGCTACACTACGTGTCGTTATTATTTTTTAATCTCAACTTGAGGAAAAAGATATTTATGGCTTTCCGTAGTATGAAAACTCAGCCTTTGATTTCGGACGAACTAAAACAGGGGATCATTTTGCCTATGCTTTTGGCTATTGGCGCCGTCTTGGTATCTTTCCTCTGGCAAGGCCACATGGGGATCAGTACCGCGGATGAAGGGTATCTCTGGTACGGCGCTCAGCGGGTGATGCTGGGAGAAGTCCCTGTTCGCGATTTCTATTCTTATGATCCCGGGCGTTATTATTGGGTCGCAATGATTATGGCCCTGTTGCGCAGCGATGGCATTATAGCTCTGCGCATTGCGAATGCGATCACTCAAGCGATGGGATTATTCCTTGCGTTGTTTTTGCTGGGCCGCACCGCGAAGAAGAGGAGCTTCCTTTTTTCCTTAGCGGCCACGATCATACTGATTTTCTGGATGTTTCCCTGGTTTAAGCTCTTTGACATCTCTCTTTCAATCGTTCTGATCGGCATCCTCTCATTCTTAATCGAACGGCCTACTCGAAGACGATATTTTTTAACGGGACTTTACGTTGGTTTTATCGCTGCTTTGTGCCGTCAACAAGGTACTTTTGGGGCCATGGGTAGTTTGGGAAGCATGGTTTATCTTGCCTTAAAACGCCAACAGGGACCTGGGTTCGCTGCGGGGTTTCTTATCTGGTTTGGTGGGGTTATAACCGGCTACTTACCGGTTTTTTTGATGCTGGCATTAGTTCCAGGGTATGCCCTGGCTTTTTGGGACAGCCTCCATGTTTATAGCTTTCTCCCACTTGCTGTGCCATGGCCATGGTTAGCACCGTTTGGACGAGCATCTGTTGGGGCGGTGGTTCGATGGATGCTTTCGGGTCTTTTTTTTATGGCGCCTGTTATCTTTGGGGTGGTTGGCATGGCCTGGACGATCTTTCAGAAATTTCGTCAAAGATCCACGCCCTCAGTTCTTGTGGCTTCGGCTTTCTTATCACTCCCTTATGCGCTCTATGTTTTTGTTGCCCCTGATGTGAGCCGTTTGGGATTAGGCCTTTTCCCGTTTTTGATGGGTTTTCTCACCATGCTTAATAACTTGAGAGCACGAGCAAAATGGCTGTTGGTCTGGGGGCTTTGCGCAGCAAGCATTCTTGTCATGCTCCCCAATCATCCCGGATGGTCAAGAAAGCGCTACGTTGAAATAGATTTAAGTGGAGACAGGCTTAAGATTTATCCCGCGGATGCAGCTTTTTTTACAATGCTCAATAAACTCGCCAAGGACTATGCTCCGAACGGACGAGGTTTTATCGCGCTGCCGCGCTTTGCAACTTCCTATGCAGCCTTGCGACGAAAAAGTCCGATGTACGATATCTATTCGCTCTTTCCCCGAAGCAAAGATTTTCAGTTGAGCGAGATCAGAAGGATTGAATTATCCAATCCTGGATTTGCAGTCATTGACGACAATCCCGGCTTTATGCGCTTTCGGGACATCCGCCCGATCATCTTTCAGTATATTCTGAATAACTTTGAACCACTGCCTGGCTACGCAGAGCTTCCCGGGTATCTGCTTTTCAAAAGCAAGCAGTGATACGATCCGAAAAGTCACATACGGCGTAAAGGAGATGAAAATGAAAGTGGTTATTCTTGCAGGAGGTCTTGGGACAAGAATCGGTGAAGAAACCGCGACCATTCCTAAACCCATGGTAGACATCGGAGGCAAGCCGATACTCTGGCACCTCATGAAACTATATTCCTCCCAGGGGTTTAACGATTTTATTCTCTGCTTGGGATACAAGGGGTACATCCTCAAAGAATATTTTTCCCACTATTTTCTGCATATGAGCGATGTAACCTTCGATATGTCGACCAACAAAATGGAGATCCATAACAACGCCGCTGAACCGTGGAAAGTTACGCTTTTGGATACCGGGAATCAAACCATGACCGGAGGACGCATAAAAAGGGTGGAAAATTTTATTGATAACGAGCCGTTTATGCTGACCTATGGGGATGGGCTTTCCGACGTTCCTCTTGATAAACTTCTCCAGTTGCACAAAAAACATGGCAAGTATGTTACGATGACCTCTGTTCAACCCGAGGGGCGTTACGGCTCTCTTGATGCCGATTCGGATGGGAGGGTGAATTCTTTTATCGAAAAACCCAAAGGAGACAACGCCTGGATCAATGCTGGCTTTTTCGTCTGTCAACCGGAAGTCATGGATTATCTTAAATCCGATTTGGATGTTTTTGAGGAAGCCCCTTTAGAAAAAATGGCGCGAGAGGGACAGTTGTACACTTACCGTCACCACCAATTTTGGCGACGTATGGATACCCAGCGCGATAAGCAGGCGCTGAATGAATTGTGGCAGACGGGGAAAGCTCCTTGGAAAAAATGGTGAAACGATTTTGAGGGCGTGTGCCGACAAAAAAACTGATTCCTGGAAATGCCGGATTGAAAGGGACATGACCTGCTTTATGGCAATAACCGAGCTCATGATACAAAGCTTTAAACCGAGTGTGGGTTGCAAACAATTATGATTTCAACGAAAGACGCCGCTAAAATGAAAGTAATGGTCACTGGTGCCAATGGCTACATCGCTTCCAACTTGGTTCGCTATCTTTTGGTTTCAGGCTATGAAGTGATCGCTCTTGAAAGAAAATCTTCAAATCTCAATAAGCTCAGGGACCTTCGTGGGCGAATTGACATAGTCAAAGTCAGGACTGATTTTATGGATATTGAAAATAATATTCGTAAGTTCAAGCCAGGCATTGTCGTGCATCTCGCAGCGTTGACTTTAGTGGAGCATACCCCCGAGCAGATTAAGCCTTTGCTGACATCCAATATTCTGTTTCCCACGTTGCTTTTGGAAGCAATGCTTCGCAATGGCGTCAAGAACTTGGTGAGCGCTGGAAGTTTTTGGGAGTACATAAAGTGCCGAGGGAAATTTGTGCCGTATAATTTGTATGCGGCAACCAAAAGTGCTTTTGAGCGGATTCTGGGGTACTACGAATACGCTCATGATTTTCATGCGGTTACATTGAAGCTTTACGGAGTCTACGGACCTTTTGACCCGCGGAACAAGATCTTTAAGTATTTCAAGCAAAGCATTGATTCGAAAGAACCGGTTCCGTTTTCGCCTGGCAAGCAGAAGCTTGACTTGATTTACATTGATGATGCTGTGCGCGCTTTTGAAAAAGCCATCCGATATGTAGTTTTCCGGAAAAAGAATTCTGCGCACGAATCTTTTTTTATAGGCTTAGGGAAAAGCACGGAATTGCGTCAGATCGCAGTAGCTTTTGAACGCTGCGTTGGCCGACCGTTACGCATTAAGTGGGGCGGGAGATCATATAGGCAAGGAGAAATCATGAATAGCTTTGCGAATATCAAGTCGGCCTTGATGAGGCTGAAATGGAAACCAAGGTATGATCTTAAGAGAGGGATTTCCCAAATGCTTGCTACAGAGGGAGCTAGTAAATAAATGAAAAAACTATCTGTGCTGATTCCGGTTTTCAATGAAGAGGAGAATATTGCTAACTGTTATGATGCGCTCAAGCGACTTTTAGAGGAGTTTAAAAATAAATACATCTATGAAATAATTTTTACGGACAATCACAGCGTTGACGGAACCTTTGCCTTGCTTCAGGAGCTCGCAAAGAAAGATACGTGTGTGAAGGTTGCGCGTTTTTCAAAGAACGTTGGATATCAACGCTCTATTTATACCGGGTATGTCCTATCGACAGGGGATGCGGTCATACAGATCGATTGCGATTTGCAAGACCCTCCTGAGCTCATACGCGACTTTATTAAGAAATGGGAGGGAGGTTTTGCTGTTGTTTATGGAATACGGAAAAGCCGCGGAGAGTTCTGGGCGCTCAATGTGATTCGAAAAGTTTTTTATCGGGTCATTAATTTTATTTCGGAAGACAACCTCCCCCTCGATGCTGGAGAGTTTCGGCTCGTTGATAAAAAAATTGTCAATGAGCTGCGCAAATTATACGACTATTCCCCGTACATACGCGGCATGGTTACTTCTTTCGGTTTCGAACAGACTGGGATCATGTATGACCGCAATGTTCGAAAAAAAGGAAGGAGTAAATTCAAAGCCGTTCATCTTTTTGAATTGGCAATGGACGGAATAGCAAATCACTCGACGGTCCCTTTGCGAATAGCTTCCTTTGTGGGTTTTGTTGTTTCGGCGGGTGCTGTCATGTTTCTGTCTGTTTATTTTGTCGGAAGAATATTCTTTGGCCAAAATTGGCCACAAGGATTTGCTACCATTATTGCTCTCCTCCTGTTCTCCATCGGACTCAGCGCGCTTTTTTTAGGGATTTTGGGCGAATATATCGGGAGAATTTATCAGCACATAAAACAACGCCCCATCGCCATCATTGAAAAGACGTTTAACCTTTCCGAAAAATCCGGCGCTTGATTTATGCATGAAAGCAGCGCCATGAAAATCGTTTTACTTAGAGTGCCGTCGATCGTCGATCCGACAGCATCAACCGCTCCGATATGTCTCCCCATAGGTCTGGCCTATCTCAAAGCCGCCTTAGGCAACCTGACTCAGAATATTATAGTTTTAGATTCTATCGGAAATTTGCCGACCATACGCAAAATTCAGGTCGAAGGAATGCCACTCATGCTCTTGGGGCAAACCGCCGAGGAATTGGTTTCTGGGATTTCCCGAGGCGCCTCAATTATATTTTTCTCAATTATGTTTTCACAAGATTGGCTCTATTCCAGAATAATCCTTCGTGAGGTTAGAAAAAAAAATCCTGACGCTTTATTCATCGCCGGAGGGGAACACATTACTGCTCTTCCTGAATTCTGCATGAATGCTGTTCCGGAAATCGATATGTGTGTTCTGGGTGAAGGCGAACTGATTGTTCAAGACGTGATTTCAAAATATCAACAGTGCGGGCGACTGCCCCTTGATTGCCCGGGAACGTATGTGAGAATCAAAGACAATGAGATTCGAAAAAATCCTCGGGCCGATCGAATGGCTGCTCTTGACGCGCTGCCGTGGCCGGATTGGGAGGGTTTTCCCGTCGAGAACTATTTGTCGGGAGGTCATTGCTTTGGCGTGAATTTGGGAAGAAGTATGCCGATTTTAGCGACTCGCGGATGCCCTTACCAATGCACTTTTTGTTCCTCCTCCAAGATGTGGACGAATGCTTGGCGGGCAAGGAATCCCGAGGATGTGCTTGAGGAGATGAAGGTTTATGTGGAAAAATATAAAGCAAAAAATTTTGATTTTTACGATCTTACTTTTATCATAAAAAAAGACTGGATCCTGAGATTCTGCGAATTACTTATCGCCTCGAATTTGAATATAACCTGGCAACTTCCAAGCGGGACGCGTTCAGAAGTCATCGACAACCAAGTTGCAAGGCTTCTTTATCGGGCCGGTTGCCGGAATCTTTCCTTCGCTCCCGAATCGGGTTCGGATGATGTCCTGAAAATTATAAAAAAAAGAATAAGCCTTTCCGCCATGTTAACTTCGATGCGAGCTTGTGCGAAAGAAGGCTTGAACATTAAAGCAAACATCATGTGCGGGTTCCCGGAAGAGAAAAAAAAGGATTTGTTCAAGACTCTGCTTTTTATTGTTAAAGCAGGATGGGTCGGGGTGGACGATCTTTCGATTAATCAATTTAGTCCGTATCCGGGCAGCGAACTTTTCGATTTTCTTGTTAAAAGAAACAAGCTGGAGCTTGATGAAAAGTACTTTGAGCACCTTTCGTCATACGCTAGCATGAGTAGGGCGCACTCCTATAGCGACAATTTGTCCGATCGAGATATTTTGTTATTCAAGTATCTTGGAACTATGGTATTTTATACGGTTAGTTTCGTTAGGCGGCCCAGGAAATTATTCACCATGGTGCGCAATGTCTGTCTCGGAAATGAAACTACGCGGTTGGAAAAAACCATTCTTTCCTACAAGAACAGATGGTTTATGGGATCACAAAAAACATCAATTAAAGCGGACCATCGTTAAGAAGTTTCATTTTTCTTATGCCCCAAGCATGAACTTTTAAAAGTCGCATGCCCTCTTAGCTGCTCTGGGAGCCCGGCATTTTCATTGGTTCGGTACGAGAGGTTCGATGCCAAAGCAAGCGCTCGAGCCTGTTCGCGATCACAAAGTCATTCAGTTCAGCTTTGCGATGAGTCGCGGCGGAAAGGATTTAACATGAAAACAGTGATCCTTGCAGGAGGATTGGGTACAAGGCTAAGCGAGGAAACAGAGCTGCGGCCGAAACCCATGATTGAAATAGGGGGGAAGCCCATTCTTTGGCATATCATGAAATCGTATTCTCATTACGGGCACAACGACTTTGTAATTCTGCTCGGATACAAGGGATACATGATCAAAGAGTACTTTGCGAACTATTTCCTCCATCAGAGCGATGTCACGATCGATCTGAGCAATAACAAAATGGAGATCCACAACAATACAGCTGAGCCTTGGAAGGTGACCCTTCTGGACACCGGGAAGGATACCATGACCGGAGGCCGGATCAAAAAGGCGGAGAAATTTATCGGTGGGAAACCCTTTATGCTGACTTATGGCGATGGGGTTTCGGACGTTCCTCTTGATAAGCTCCTTCAGTTCCACCAAAAACACGGCAAATACATCACGATGACCTCGGTCCAGCCCGAGGGTCGCTATGGCGCTCTGGATGCCGGAGCAGAAGGAAGGGTGAATTCCTTTATCGAAAAACCGAAAGGAGACAACGCCTGGATCAATGCCGGTTTTTTTGTCTGTCAACCCGAAGTGCTCGATTACATCAAGGGGGATGAGGATATTTTTGAAAAGAATCCTCTCGAAAAAATGGCACGCGAGGGACAGTTGTACACTTACCGTCACCGCCAATTTTGGCGATGTATGGATACCCAGCGTGATAAGCAGGCGCTGAATGAATTGTGGCAAACCGGAAAGGCTCCCTGGAAAAAATGGTAGAACGATTTTCATCGACATATACCGGTAAAAAGGTCCTGGTTACGGGAAATACCGGGTTTAAAGGCTCCTGGCTGACTCTTTGGCTAGGCTCTCTGGGGGCATCCGTTTACGGATATTCCATTGATATTCCGACGCGGCCCTCTCTCTACAAAATTGCCAAGATCAGGATCCCCATGACATGGGGAGACGTCGCAGACGTTTCAAAGATCGACCGGACGATCAAAAAAATAAAACCGGATATCGTGTTTCATTTGGCAGCTCAACCGTTAGTACGGGTGTCTTACCGCGAGCCGATTGAGACCCATCGAGTCAACGTGATGGGAAGTGCCGCGGTTCTCGAGGCTGTCCGGCATTGCCCAGCCGTGCGCGCGGTGGTCATGATCACAACCGACAAGGTTTATGAGAATCAAGAACAAGGCCATCCGTTCAAGGAGACGGATCCGCTGGGCGGTTACGATCCCTACAGCGCTTCCAAGGCGGCGGCGGAAATCATCATCGCTTCGTACCGTAGCGCCTACTTCAATAAGGTTCATTACGGGCAGAAACACCGGACACTCATCGCAAGCGCCCGCGCCGGGAATGTGATCGGTGGGGGAGATTTTTCCGAAGATCGACTGGTCCCGGATTGCTTAAGGGCTTTCCATGCAGGCAAACCGGTATTGATCCGTAACCCTCAGGCCGTGCGGCCTTGGCAACATGTGCTGGAGCCGCTTGCGGGCTACCTGCAGCTGGGTGAACGGTTGTTGCGCGGGGAAGTGGCATGCGCCGGCGCCTGGAACTTTGGCCCTGAAGATCGCGATACCAAACCTGTAAGTTGGGTTGTTAAGTGCCTGGCGGAAAAGTGGGGGGGCGGGGCAACGTTCACAATCGATCAGAGGGAACATCCCCACGAGGCGGATCATCTTCGGCTGGATATCACTAAAGCCAGAAAATTATTGGATTGGCGCCCACGATGGAATAACGAGACGGCGCTGGCAAAGGTCATCGATTTTCATAAAGCTTGGCAAAAAAAGAAAACGATGCGGCAAGTTTGTTTATCCCAGATCAAAGAATATGAAGCATGTACGGAGGCTTGCGCAACATGAGTACTGCCAAGCAGTTGCGGCAGGAGATTCTGGAGAAGGTCCGGGAATATCATCGTGAGGCTTTTGGCAAGCCCCCGGTTTTTTCACCGGGTGATCGCATCGCTTACGGCGGCCGGGTATTCGACTCCAAGGAACTTGAGGCGCTGGTGGATTCCTCCCTGGATTTCTGGCTGACCGCCGGCCGGTATGCTGAACGCTTCGAATGCGAATTCGCGGCATTTCTCGGAGTCAAACATTGCTCTTTAGTCAATTCGGGTTCTTCGGCAAACCTGCTGGCCTTCATGGCCTTGACCTCTCCCAAACTGGGAAAACACAGGATCAGGCCGGGGGATGAAGTGATCACCGTTGCTGCCGGTTTCCCGACGACAGTTGCCCCGATCATCCAATATGGGGCGGTACCTGTTTTTTTGGATGTTTCTTTACCCTCTTACAATATCGATGTGACACAGCTGTCGGCAGCCCTTTCCGGAAAAACAAAAGCGGTTATGCTCGCACATACCCTGGGCAATCCGTTTGACTTGCAGGCCGTAAAAGGATTTTGTGACAAGCACGGTCTCTGGCTCATTGAGGACAATTGCGACGCACTTGGCTCAAGATATAAGCTGAATGGAAAATGGGGATACACCGGGACTTTTGGGGATATCGGCACCTCGAGTTTTTACCCACCTCATCATATGACCATGGGTGAAGGAGGAGCTGTCTACACGAACGATCCCCTCTTGAGGCGACTCGTGGAATCATTCCGCGATTGGGGCCGTGATTGCTGGTGTCATTCGGGAAAAGACAATACATGTAATAAACGATTCACCCAGCAGTTCGGCGAACTGCCGCGCGGCTATGATCACAAATATGTTTACTCCCATTTTGGTTATAATCTCAGAGCAACCGAAATGCAGGCGGCGATCGGTTGCGCTCAGCTTGAAAAATTGCCGTCTTTTATCGAAGCTCGCAAAAAAAATTGGACCCTGCTACGCAAAGGACTCTCTGATCTAGGCGACAAGTTCATCCTGCCCGAACCCGCGGAGAATTCCGACCCCAGTTGGTTCGGGTTTTTACTGACCTTAAAGGAAAATGCGGGATTTGCTCGCGACCCGATCGTGGCCCATCTCGAAAAAAAAGGTATTCAGACACGCATGCTTTTTGCCGGCAATCTGATCAAGCATCCATGTTTTGATGAAATGCGCAAGACCGGGAACGGCTACCGTATCGTGGGGGATCTGGCCACCACCGACAGAATCATGCGCGATACCTTTTGGATCGGGGTGTATCCGGGAATGGAAAAAAATATGGTCAAGCATATGATCGCGCAGATCAATGCGGCAGTTTCTCCCGGGTGGAAAAATTGAAAGGGAAGCTGAAGGTCGCCATTATTGGCAGCGGAAATATCGGTACGGACCTTTTGATCAAAGTGCTTCGTTCTCCCCATCTCGAATGCGGGGTATTTATTGGCAGGAATTTGTCTTCGGCGGGCATGCTCAAGGCTCTCTCTCTGGGGGTGCCTGTTTCGGCCGATGGCATTGATTATATTGTAAAAAATCCTGACTGCTGTGACCTGGTGTTCGATGCGACATCGGCCCAAAGTCATCTTGAACATGCGCCGATCTTGAAAAGGCTGAATAAACGGGTCATTGATCTTACCCCCTCCAAAGTAGGTCTAATGAGCGTGCCCTGCGTAAATCTGGAGGACTCTTTGGCCGAATTCAACGTGAACATGGTGACATGCGGGGGACAGGCTTCCATTCCGGTCGCCTACGCGATAGGACAAACACAGACCGAAGTGGAGTACATCGAGGCGGTTTCCAGCATTGCCTCGAGGAGCGCGGGTCCCGCGACCCGGCAAAATCTCGATGAATATATAAAAACGACCGAGGAAGGGCTCAGGGCATTTTCAGGCGCAACCTGGACCAAGGCCATACTTAATCTGAATCCCGCGGAGCCTTGCATTGATATGCAAACCACCGTCTTCGCAAAAGTGAAGCGCCCGGATATTCCGAAATTATCCGAGGTGTTATTGCCCTTGGTAGAAAATATTCGCAAATATGTTCCCGGGTATGAAATAATCCTGGGGCCGATCGTCGAAAATGAACGTATTGTGGTGATGGCAAGAGTGCGAGGTCTGGGTGATTATTTGCCGGCTTATGCAGGCAACTTGGATATCATCAACTGCGCCGCTATTGCTCTGGCCGAAGAATATGCAGGTGTTACTCTCAATTCGGAATCGAAGAGGGGATAATGGGGCATAACCGCAAAATCACTATCAGCGATCCGACGTTACGGGATGGTAATCATGCAGTGGGACATCAATTGAGCGTGGAGCATATCGCGGCATACTGCAAGGCTGCTGATAAGGCCGGCGCTGCCATCGTGGAGGTCGGGCATGGTAATGGCCTCGGCGCCTCCTCGCTGCAACTCGGCGAATCCAAAACCCCAGATACGATTGCGCTGGAGGTGGCGAGGAAAAACCTTCGGAAGTCCAAATTGGGCGTTCACGTAATACCGGGTTTTGCAACGATCGAAAGGGACCTTAAGCCGGCGTTAGATCTGGGAGTTGATGTGGTAAGGGTTGCCTCGCACTGCAGTGAGGCTGACATTTGCGAACGCCATATCAGTTTTTCCCGGCGTAGAGGCGCAGAAGTTTGGGGCTGTCTGATGATGTCCCATATGATCTCTCCGGCGCTGCTGCTGGAGCAGGCTAGAAAAATGGAGTCGTATGGGGCCGAAGGGGTTGTCTTTATGGACTCGGCAGGGCATTACCTTCCCGACGATGTGCGGCAACGGGTCGAACTGCTCGAAAGCAACCTTTCCATTGCGGTTGGGTTTCATGCACATAACAACCTGGGATTGGCCATTGCCAATTCCATAACGGCGGCCGAATCGGGCGCGGTCTTATTGGATGGTTGTGCGCGAGGGTTCGGCGCCGGTGCGGGCAATACACAACTCGAAGTGCTGGTCGCCGTTCTCGAACGATTGGGATACAGCACAGGTATCGATCTTTACAAGATCCTGGATGCCGCCGATCTTGCCGAACAAATTCTGATGAAAGAAATTCCTTCTATAAAATCGGTGAGCATCGTGAGCGGCATGGCGGGCGTGTTTTCAGGTTTCTTGAAGCCTGTTGCGCGCATTGCCAAGGAATTCAACGTTAATCCTCGTGATGTGTTTTTTGAACTTGGGCGACGCAAGATAGTGGCGGGGCAGGAGGACATTATTCTTGAAGTTGCCAAAGAACTGGCCATGCGGGCCGCGAAAGGAAATCGATGAAATTACAATCCCAAGAAAGAACGCGCCACGACTGCCTCCGGATTTTGAAGGGGCGTGAGAAAGCGCTTGAACCGTTGCGTCAATCTTCGTTGGCCGTGGTCGGAGGCACCGGGTTTGTCGGGACGTGGATCGCCGAAATGGTCGCAGCCCTCAATGACGAATATCGATTCGGAATCAAACTTTCCCTTATGTCGCGGAATGCCGACCAGTTTTCAAATCGATGGCCTCACTTGGCTGGGCGCAAAGATCTTCATTTGATCAGATCCGATGTCCGGCAACTCGTGCAGTTCCCGATGAACGCGGACTGGGTGATCCATGCTGCTGCCAACCCTGATGTTCGCACCCATGCGTCCAATCCTGTTGATACGGCATCGGTCATTGTGGATGGTACGATGGCGGTCATGAGGACAGCGGAACGACTGAGCCGCCTGAAGAAAATCCTCTATCTCAGCTCGGGTTTGGTCTGCGGCCCCCAGCCGGCCTCCGCAAAAGGATTGGATGAAAACGCACATGAAGCGCCGGCCCCCAATGCCAGTTTTATATACCCCAATGCAAAGCGTTTTGCGGAAACGGTCTGTTCGGCCGCACGCATGCAATCCCGCATCCCTGTGCTTGTGGCCCGCCCGTTTTCATTTGTGGGACCGTATCAGTCATTGGATACGCCGTGGGCTCAGACCACATTCTTATCTGACGCATTGCAAGGTCACCCCATTCGCGTTCTGGGCGATGGTCAGGTCGTGCGCAGTTACCTCTATGGCAGCGATGCCGCCTATTGGTTCTTGAGAATATTGACGGCAGGACCTGGCGGCGATGTGGTCAACGTGGGGAGCTCGGTGGGCGTGACATTGGAGGCACTGGCGAAAGAGGTCGCGAAAAACTTTGAACCATCTCCGGAGATCATGTTCAACACATCGCCCAAGAGCACAGGTCGTTCGGCACAATTGCTTCCGGATACAACCCATGCCCAAAAGGACTACGGGCTGGCCGTGTTTACTCCGTTGGATGAGGCTGTAAAATTAACCGTGGAATGGCATCAGATGATGCGGAATAGTCAAGCGAGGGCTTAGAAGTGTCAGAAAAAAAAGTCAGTGACTGCATCGCGAAGTTCCTTGCGGACCAAGGGGTCCGTCACATCTTTGGCATCGTGGGTGCGGGGAACGCGCAAATGTTTGATGCGATCACTCGTTTGGGATACACGGAAATCATTTGCGTTCATCACGAGCAAGCGGCCGTGATGGCGGCCACGACCTACTACCGCACGACGGGCAAAATTACTGTGGCGTTGCTCACTACCGGTGCCGGTTCCGCCAACGGAGTGACGGGTGTCGTAAGCGCATGGATGGACTCAATGCCGGTCCTGGTCATTTCGGGCAACGAAAATTCTCGTTTCACCACAGCGGAAAATCCGTTGCGGATATGGGGGGTACAAGGATACGACAGTACAAAAATGGTTGAAAAAGTGACCAAGTGGACTGATCGCATCATGCAGCCGGAGAAAGCGTTGAATGTGATTAGCCGGGCGTATTCCATAGCAGGCACCCCAAGGCAGGGGCCTGTTTGGATCGACATTCCAATGAACATCCAAGCGGCCTTGGTGGAGGATACCGCCTGGGTACCTGCGACGGCATTGCCGGTTCCGGAAAATAAAAGTGTGGTCAACGAGGATATGCGTCGAGTTCTGCAACCCCAAGCCGGGGCAGAGGCCGTCCAAAAAATCCTTGCCGCTTCCAGCCGGCCGGTCCTTTGGCTGGGTCATGGTATCCGATTAGCGAAGGCTGAACATCGGACAAAAGAACTGGTTGAGAAGCTCGGGATTCCAACATTGGTGAGCTGGCAGGCATGTGATATTTTAGATTCTAACCACCCATTGTGTTTTGGCAGGGCGGGTGTTTACGGCCAGCGTGCGGCCAATTTTGTGCTTCAAAATTGCGATGTGCTGATTTGCATCGGAACACGTCTGGCGATTCCTCAGATCGGCTACGATATGAAGGAGTTTGCCCGTGCTGCCAAGATAGCGGTGGTTGATATTGATCCGCATGAGCTGCTAAAGCTCGGCGATCGAATTCAAGCCCCGGTCCTGAGCGACGCCGGCAAGTTCATGGATTATCTCTTGAGGGATATCAAGGGGACCTATGGCCGCCCCGATTGGATCAATCAATGCGAAGCATACCGAAAGCATTACCCCGTTGTAGGCCCGGAACATGCCGATATGCAGGATGGATCCGGAACGCATTTTATTAACTCCTATCGGTTTATGCAGGCCCTGGAGCAATATTTTCATGACGATCAGATCGTAGTAACCGATATGGGGACCGCGCTGCTGTCGGGTCATCAAGTGCTCAAATTCAAAACCGGGCAGAGAATGCTGACATCCACGGGACTGGGCGAGATGGGGTTTGGTTTGCCGGGAGCGATCGGCGCGGCCATCGGTGGGAATCGTGAGGTCATGTGCTTGAATTGCGATGGCGGCATGATGCTCAATTTGCAAGAACTGCAGACCATCGTTCATCACCAACTGCCGATCAAGATCATTATTTTTAACAATGACGGATATTTAATGATCAAACACACACAGAAAGCGTTATTCGCAGGCCGTTATTCCGGATCCGATCGGAAATCTGGGGTTACATGCCCCGATTTCTCAAAAGTTGCGTATGCTTTCGGTATTCCGTCGTTCCAAATCCGGACCTGGGAAGATGTGAAAAAAAATATCCCCAAAGTGCAATCAATGATGGGGCCGATCATTTGTGAGGTGTTCATATCCCCGGAGCAGCCCTTTGTGCCGAAGCTTTCGCTCGTGCAGCAAAAAGACGGCGCCCTTATCTCTCCTCCGCTCGAAGACTTGTCCCCTTTATTGCCAAGAGAAGAAATGAAAAAGAATATGATCATCGGGCTTCACCCGAAATCCGACAATTTAGAAATAGGAACCCTGGATTAACCCAATTATGAACCCTGTTCGCCGGATCGCCATCCTTGGAGCAACCAGTCAGATCGCCAGGGATTTGATCGTCTCGTTTTCTTCTTCGGAAGACAAACACCTGCAACTGTTCGCGCGTCGCCCAGATGAGGTGACAAAATGGCTTGTGTCTGCAGGGTTGCCGGGGCGCTATCCTGTTGATGAATTTTCCGGGTTTGCTAAGAATGAGTTCGATGTCATCATTAACTTCGTGGGGGTCGGCAACCCGGAAAAAGCGCTGGCGATGGGGAATTCGATCTTTGATACCACCTTGCGCTTTGATGAGTTAGTCCTTGGTTATCTGAAGACTCATCCCACTTGCCGTTACCTGTTTTTGAGTAGCGGCGCGGTCTACGGATCGATTTTTAACGAACCGGTGAACCGTGATACGCCGGCTGTTGTGGCAATAAACCATTTGCTGCCGCAAGAATGGTATGGGATCGCAAAGCTGCATGCGGAGTGCAGGCATCGCGCACATCCTGAATTTCCCATCATCGATATACGCGTGTTCAATTATTTCAGCCGCACACGGGATCTCTCCGAGAGCTTTTTGATCACGGACATCATGCGCGCTATTCGCGATAAGACAAGGCTTAAGACCTCCTCCGACTATATTGTGCGCGACTATTTACACCCAACCGATTTTTACACGTTGGTCTGCGCGCTTTTTTCTGCGCCTGCCGCCAATGCGGCGGTTGATTGCTACAGCAGAGCACCGATCGACAAGCCGAATTTGCTGGCAGCCATGCAAGAAAAATTTGGTTTGCGTTATGAAGTTACCGATGCGATCGCCGGCGTTAATGCGACCGGTAGCAAGCCTCATTACTACTCATTGAACAAGCGGGCTGCTGACTTTGGATATCAACCCGCTTTGACTTCTCTGGAGGGGATATTGCAAGAGGCCGTAATGCTCCCCTTTAACCCAAGGTAGAAGACGGCTATTTTAACGCGTAACTGAAAGGGGAGTTACCCATATGACAATGAAGAAGCTTATTAGCATCGTGACTCCTTGTTATAACGAGGAAGATAATATCGACGAACTTATCCGGCGTGTACGGGAAGTGATGGCGGGTTTGCCGGTCTATAACTATGAACACATTTTTATCGATAATTGTTCCCAAGACCGGACGGTGGCCATTCTGAAGGGTTTTGCCGCGGAAGATCGCCGCATCAAAATCATTGTCAATGTCCGTAATTTTGGCCACATCCGGTCGCCTTATCACGCCATTTTGCAATCCCACGGAGAGGCATGCATTCTGATCGCTTCGGATCTGCAAGATCCCCCGGAAATGATTGCTGAATTTATCAAAAAGTGGGAGCAAGGGTTTAAGACTGTACTGGCCGTAAAGCCGCAAAGCGAAGAGTCGCATTTCATGTTCTTTATTAGGAAAGTCTACTATCGTTTAATAACACGGATATCTGAAACGCCGCTCGTACAAAATGCCACAGGGGCCGGGCTTTTTGACCGGGCTGTGATCGATATTTTGAAGAAATTACAAGATCCGTATCCGTATTTTCGCGGGTTGTTGAGTGAGATCGGGTTTCCCATCGCCACCGTCCCTTTTAGGCAGCCGCGCCGGCAGCGGGGGATCACCAAAAACAACTTTTACGCGTTGTACGATATCGCCATGCTGGGAATCACAAATCACTCCAAATTGCCGCTGCGGCTTATGGCGATGGGGGGCTTTGCGCTGTCTGCTCTCTGCTTGTTTATCGCATTTGGTTTTATGGCGGCGAAATTTATTTTTTGGAATTCTTTTCAGCTAGGGACCGCACCGGTGCTGATAGGGATTTTCTTTTTGGGCGCGGTTCAGACATTTTTTATCGGAGTGCTCGGTGAATATATAGGGGCAATCCATACCCAGGTCCGGAATTTGCCGCTGGTGATCGAAGCGGAACGTATCAACTTTGATTCCTAGATATGCTGCGTTAGTGTGATTTTCTTTCAAAAACGTGGTATAAAAAATCGTTTTGGGATCGAAAAAGCCTTATAATTCATTAGAGTATTTTGGCTTTTAAGTGCAGAACAAAGAACTTTCACGCTAAAATTATTGCAAAGGAATGGTATGTCTAAAAAGTCGCTTATCACAGGTATTACAGGGCAAGACGGCTCCTACCTTGCCGAGTTCTTACTTTTAAAAGGTTATGAAGTGCACGGGATCGTGAGGCGGGTGGCGTTGGAAGACCCGACGCACCGGACATGGAGGATCAATCATATCCGGGAGAAGCTTAAGCTACATTCGGCTTCGCTGGAAAGCTATGCTAGCGTTTTTAATGTGATCGAAAAGATCCGGCCGGATGAATGTTACCACCTGGCCGCGCAAAGCTTTGTGAGCTATTCTTTTGAGGATGAGTTCTCGACCATGAATACCAATATCGGCGGGACCCACTCGATCCTGTCTGCTCTGAAGGAGCGGGCACCCAAGTGCCGGTTTTATTTCGCCGGCTCGAGCGAAATGTTCGGGGTGGCGCCTCAAAGTCCCCAAAATGAAAACACGCCGCTGATGCCCCGTTCTTCGTACGGAATTTCCAAACTGGCGGGATTTCATCTGACCCGGAATTACCGGGAGGCTTACAACCTGTTTGCGTGCAGCGGGATCCTCTTTAATCACGAATCGCCTCGCAGGGGATTTGAATTTGTGACGCGCAAGATCACCGATGCCGTAGCCCGGATCAAGATGGGACTCGAAAAGGAACTTTTCCTCGGCAATCTGGACGCCAAACGTGATTGGGGTTTTGCCGGAGATTATGTTAAAGCCATGTGGCTCATGCTCCAGCAAGAAAAACCCGATGACTTTATTGCAGCGACGGGGGAGACTCATACGGTCCGGGAGTTCCTCGAGATAGCCTTCGGACATGCCGGCCTGGATTGGAAGAAATTCGTCAAAAGCGACGAACGATTTTTCCGTCCCGCGGAAATTTATGAACTCAGAGGGGACTATTCCAAAGCGCGAAAAATTCTTTCGTGGGAGCCCGAGGTCAGCTTTCCGGAGCTTGTCCGCATGATGGTTAGCACGGATTTGGAACGTTACGCGGCAAAGGGGAAACAGCCCGCATGCCGATGATTGGTTTTGACGCACAGGCGATACAAGGGCCGCAAAGCGGCCTAGGCGTCTTCACGAACAATCTGCTTTCAGAGCTAAAGCTGGAGATCGTAAAACCCTTATCTCTCCGGATCTACTCGAGTGACGTTTCCCAAGGCTGTGCCATCGGCACACTTCAGCGTCTTAAATGGGAAAACTGGACGCTCCCAGGACTTGTGCGGCGTGACCGGGTCGATATCCTGCATGTGCCGGCTTTTGCTCCCGCGTTTCGAAAGCCCTGCCCATTGGTCGTAACGGTCCACGACATTGCAGGAATGCTTTTCAAAAATCAGATCGGAAAACTCAGCGCATTTTATTGGGGGAAGTGGCTACCGTTTGTGGCGAAACAAGCGGACCGGATCATCGCCGATTCAAGGCACACCCAAAAAGACCTCACCGAACATCTGCGGATCTCAAAGGAAAAGATCCGCGTCATTTATCCGTCCGGACATGAGGATTTTTCCAGCACAATTTCCGATGCCAGGATCGCGGAAACAAAAAAGCGCTTCGGGATCAAGGATCGCTACTTTCTTTTTGTCGGGACCATGGAGCCTCGCAAAAATCTGCGCCGCATCCTCGATGCCTTCAAGCTTTTTCAAAATTCCGAGCCAGAATTTCAGCTCGTATTGGTCGGGTCCAAGGCCTTTGCTCATGGAAAATATGCAGGAATTTTGACAAGAGAACATGCCTTGGACTCTCATTCCGTGATCGCTCCGGGTTTTCTGGAACATGAAGAGTTAAACGTGCTTTACTGCGGTGCCCAAGGTCTGTTATTCCCATCGCTCTACGAAGGATTCGGCATACCCATCCTTGAAGCTATGGCTTCCGGTTGCCCTGTGATAACATCTACCACAACATCGACCCCCGAAGTCGCAGGGGATGCAGCGATTCTAGTGGATCCTTACTCCGCCGAAGCTATCTCCCAGGCTATGTCCGGCCTTGCTGGCAGCGAGTCTTTGAAAATCGATCTTCGCGGAAAGGGATTTGAGCAGATCAAGAAGTTTTCCTGGAAAAAAACAGCCCGGGAAGTGATTGATGTCTATAAGGAGTTACTCTAGCTATGGTTGTTGAAATCGCACATAAAGATGTTGCTGCCATGCAAGCCGAATACGACAAGCTCTATCAAGAGGCCCCGATCCGCGACGAAGATCGCGCTTACGCATGGATCGCCCGGCAGATCTTCAAGGCGCATCCCAAGGCGGGAGCTATCCTGGATGTCGCCTGTGGCGGCGGGTATTTTCTTCGAGAAATGGCGCGTTGCTATAGAGGATCCACTTCTTTTCAGGGGATCGATCTTTCCGGGGAAGCTCTGAAGATCGCCCAGCGGGAATTTCCCGAAGCCACTTACGCGCTCTCCGCGGCCGAGGATATGCCCTTCCAATCACAATCTTTTGATGTCGTGACGTGTCTTGGCAGTCTCGAGCACTTTCTGAATATCGGGCAGGCGCTTGCGGAAGTCCGGCGCATTCTAAGACCCCGAGGTCTTTTTCTGGCCATGGTCCCGAATATCATGTGGTATCAGGATATGCTCTCCGTACTTTTTAAGAAGAACCGGAAGAACCGTAACCAGACGCATGAGCTTTTTGCGAGTTATGGGGAGTGGAAAGAAATATTGGAGCAGAACGGCCTTGACGTCATCCGCTCGCTAAAATATAACGGCATTGCAAAATCGGGATGGAAACAGTTCCTGAAAGATCTTTTGATCCCCGAGCGATTTTCCTATCATTTTATCTATATCGCAAAACCCGGAAATGGATACTCATAAGCCGTTGGGACGAACTTACCCGGAGGGGGCATGCACTACTTGGGTCACTACCTTTATGAATACATAAAGATCGGAAAATTCACGCTGTGGATGGCTCTGGCGATCGCTTTTTTATTTGCTATTCGTTTCTTTAAGAAGAAGTTTCAATTCAAACTAAAATCCAGGACCGTTTTTATCATCATTTGCGCGGTCGGCCTCCTCCTTCGCCTCGGATGGCTGTCTTATTCGGGGCATGAGCCGAAATCCGCATGGGCTCAGGGAGCCGGTGGATTGAACGGCGGGATCATGGAAAATGACATCATTAACATCCATGCAGCCGAGATTAGGGAAGGAAAGTGGTTTTTGGACGAGAACGGCGCCCCCAGCGCTCGTCGTCCCATCGGCTATCCGATCGCCCTCGGGTTTCTTTACAAGGCCTTTGGTGTCCATGCTCCTGTTGCATGGGCCTTCCATCTGATACTTTATCTGCTCACCCTCTGGATCATTTACAAAATGGCGCTGCTCATGTTCGACGAGCAGATTGGATTGATATCCGCGTTTCTTTTTGCTATCAACCCCATCTCGATCTACAGCATCAAACTGATTACCGACGAGCATTTATTCTTGATGCTTTGGTACGGCGGTTTGTTGTTGCTGTTTTACGATATCCATCGGGGCAAGCTCAAGGCCGGATGGGTGTGGTACGGGATCATCTTTGGCGTCGCGGCCATGACGCGAACCTATGCGATCTTTATGCCTGTTATCGTTGGGGTTGCCTACTGGGCAAAAAATCACAACTGGAAAAAAGCGATCGCCAGCTTTTTGCTGGTGCTTGTAATGATGCAGATCGTCAACCTGCCCTGGCTTATGCGGAATTACAAGGCTTTTGGCGTGCCGGTGGTCTATGCCATCGCATCGCACTCCCTTTATTACAGTACGAACCCCAGCGCCACTCCGGAAAGTGACGGACACCCATCCATAGGACAGCCCGGTTACTCGTCTGATTTTGCAGCCGCGGTCGCAGTCGGAGACCAGGGCTTGGCTCAAAAATATGCCAATCAGGCCATTGTTCGGTGGATCGTCAATTCGCCTTTAGTTTTTTTCGATCTCGGAACATCCAAAGTGCTTTATTTTATGCACTGGGGAAAGCGCAAAGGGGTGTGGCCTCTTTTTTACCAGTTCCTGGACGGGCATTATGACGCTGCCCGAAAGATACCCGAGAAGATCATGAAGTCGTTGAAAGAATACGCGTTCTTTTTCTATTACCTCGTGTTTCATTTTTTTATTTTCGCTTCGATATATATCGGATTTTACGGCAGGCGACGGATCCCGAGGGAGAATCGTATTTGCATTGGGATCGTGTGGGCCTGCATGGCATGCTGGCTGCTGATGCATATGATCATTATGCCGGACCCCAAGTACAGGCTCCCGCTGGAGCCCTTGATGGCTATTTTTGCCAGCTATCTTATTGCCGTGATTACCCAAAATAAAAAGAAAGAACAACCCGCCAGCGAGCGGTCATTTTCGGCCAAGTTGTCCGGTCAGGTAAAACATGAAAATCACTAAAATATCGGTCATCATAGCAGCCTATAATGAGGCCGAGACGATCGAAGAAATTATCAGGCGTGTCTGCGCGGTCGATCTTCCAGGGATTGAGAAAGAGGTCATTGTCGTTGATGACAGATCACGTGATGCAACAGCGGAAATCCTTCGCGGAATAAAAAATATCCGTATTTTTTTTCATAAAAAAAATCTCGGAAAAGGGGGCGCGCTCAGGACCGGAATAGCGAATGCGACGGGGGATGTCATCATTCTTCAAGATGCGGATCTTGAATATTCCCCGGACGACTTTCCCGCACTCATCGGGCCCATTCTCGAAGGTCGAGCGGAATTGGTTTTAGGCTCGCGTTTTCATGGACGCGGTCCGCATTTCCTCACAAAGAACGGGGATCCTTTCTTATCTCATTACATCGGCAACAAAATGATCATTGGGTTGACTAATATGCTCTATGGACAAAAAGTGACCGACTATGAGGGCTGCTATAAGGCGTTTACACGGACACTGGCTCTGAAAGTCAATGTGGGTGCGAATGGTTTTGAATTCGACAATGAACTTATATGCAAAACTTTCCGCATGGGCTATGGCGTCGCTGAAGTTCCGATTCAGTATCACCCAAGGCTTTATTCGGAAGGAAAAAAAATTAAATGGCAGGACGGTGTTCGCATGCTCTGGTCTATTGTGAAATGGCGGATTTTCCCGGTCAATGAATCTCTTAAAGCAAACCCCGGTGCAGATGTTGATGAATAAAAATAAGCGTATTTGGTTTTGCGTGGCGGTGTTATTGATGATCCTGGGGGCGCAGTGTGTTTATTCCGCCGTTCGCAACGGACAGGTCATGGATGAAGACTTTTTCTCGGCGAGCGGCTACGCGATGGTCCGATATAATAATTACGAATTTCTCGGCGAACAACCGCCCTTGATCAGTCAGATCGGCGCTATCCCTTTGGCGTTCTTGAAGTTGAACTTTCCGATCTTGGATCCTACTCTTGTGCCGAATACTGACAGGATCGATGTGGCAAAAAACGGCCGTCGTTTTTTGTACCAAATGGGCAATGATCCGAACCTGATCCTCTTCCTGGAACGGATTCCCATCGTACTTCTGACGATCCTGCTGGGGTTCGGAATCTTTCGTTTCGCGCGCGAATTATATGGCAATCAGGGGGCTCTCCTGGCTTTATTTTTTTACGTTTTTTCACCGGACGTCATTTCTCTTGGGAGTCTTTATATGACGGACATGGGGCTTACGGTTTTTTATTTTTATACCCTTTATGCGCTTAAGCGGTTTTTTGACGCGCCTTCGGAACGAAAGATCGTCCTTTTGGGTTTGGCTTGCGGTGCGGCGTTTATGTCCAAGATCAGCAGTTTGATCCTACTGCCGGTCATTACATGCTTGTTTCTGATTTATTATTTGACCGGGCGGAAAGGAACCGCGATCAAGGCGCCTACGGCACTATTTGAAAAGTGGGTCCTCGGCGGGATAGCGTTTTATCTGGTTTTGAATGCGGTGGGAGAGAGACAGGCCATGGTCCTGTTCGGGCCTTTCCTCGTTTTTGCCGTCTATCTCGGAGGACGAGACCTTCCGTGGGTCAAATCCTCTCAAGTGTGGCAACTTATCTTCAGAGGGCTTGTAATTTTAGGCGCGGTGCTTTGTGCGGTGCTCGCATGGCGCCTCAAGAAAAAATATGGTATCTCAGCCGCGACGATGCTCATGCTGGGAATGCTTCTCTTTGCAGGGATTGCCGCGCTTTTTGCAAGGCTCCCGTCTTCCGATGACAGGGTGAAGCTTCTCAAGTATTTTCTTGCCGTGTGGGTCCTAGCCGCGATGGTCATCGTCCTCGGATACACAGATTTTGTTTACAAGTTCTACCGGTTCATTGGTTTTGGAAATTACACGAAGCCCTTGGGGATCGTATTGTCGCATTTAAAAGGAGGGCATGGAGGCTGCCTGGAGGGATCTCTCGTGACTTGCGATCAGCGGTATTTTTATGCTCTCCTCGCCATCAAAATGCCAATCCTGGCTTTGGTGCTTTCAATATTCGGGCTTTTTCTCCTCTTGCGCAGCTCCATGCCGGTCTTGAGCAAGGCAATCCTTACCGTGCCGGTTGTTTTTTTTCTGGGAAGCGCGACTTTCAGCAAGATCAATATCGGGTTAAGGCACATTCTTCCGATCTTTCCGTTCCTGTTTATTTGGGCAGGATTTTCCGCCGCCGCTCTTGCGGCAATGAAACGCGGTTTTTTAAAATATGTCCTCAGCGGCGGCCTTTGTGTCATGCTGGGGTTGCTTGCGGTCCGTACTCTTGGAGCGGCCCCTGATTATAACGTATATTTCAATGAGGCTGTGGGTGGTGCGGAGGAGGGTGCGCGGCTTATTCCGATCAATGGAGGCCAGAACAATAAGGATATTGCCGAGTTTGCTCTCGCGAGAAAAATCCAGTCCATTAAGATCGCCACCGAGGCGGAAAATACCGATGTGTACGATTATTACAAGCTCCGCTGGCAAAGGATGAAGGAGAGCGATTTTTTGAGTCCCGAACCCGGTTTTTATGCCGTGGGGATAGGGGTCTATACCGAACAGCAAAAACATCCCCGTTCTTGGTTTTACAAAAGAAAACCCGACTTTAAATTAGGCAAAACGGTTTACATATTTGAGGCAGGTAAAGGGCCTTAGTGCGCCGCTTCAGAAACATTTTAGGTCTTTACGGATACGGAATCGAACTGTAATATCCTTCACAAAGGTCCTCTTTAGGACATTGAAGCAACATAGGGTGTAATTCAAGACGATGACGGTCGGGAAAATGAAAAAAGGCACTCTTTTCAAGATATTTAAAAATGAAAAATTCTAACACCCTACGACAGTCAACAAACGATTTCTCGCTTTCTCCGATTCCTTGCACCTACCGGCAATGCCGAAAACACCTTCGGTCCCAGAGCATGGCATCAATCCCCGTATTTTTAAATCAATGAACCTCTGGGTCGCTTTTTTGAATTACTACGTATCCCCCGCGCTAGGGGTCAAAATATTTTTCCTCTCATCCATTGTTCTTCTTCTGCTATTTTGCCGATCTTCTTATGGTGCCGCTGCGGTGGAATTTTTGGATGCTAAAGATCGACGATGGATCATTGTTTTGCTCATTCTTTTGGGTGTGACCTTGCGATTCGCGTGGCTGTTATGGACGCCCTATGTGCCGGGAGCTGCACATACGGAAGACACGATCATGCTACGGCATGCCCATGAACTTGCAGCCGGTCAGGGATTTATTGATAGCACGGGAGCAAGTACGGCGGGTCGACCTGTGGGATATCCTTTTCTGCTTTCTCTGATCATCCCTGCAAGTGGTCACATTAATTTGTTCTACTTGGGGCTCTTGCATATTCTTCTGGCCTTCATAACGCTTTGCATTATCTACATAATCGGAGCCATGCTGGGAGGTGCTTTGACCGGAGTCATCGCTCTTTTTTTGACGGCTTTCTATCCGACGCTCATTTTTTCCACCAAGATCGTTTTTGAAGAGCATTTTTTTATCCCGCTTTTTTTGGGAGGGATCGCTTTTCTGATCTCTGACTATCAAAAACCTCGACTCTGGAAACTCATGGCAGCGGCAGCATTCACCGGTCTCAGTGCCTATTTCCGGCCTTTTTCAAGTATGATGAGCGTAACAGTGTTCGTTGTCTGGTGTTTAGGACGGCGTGAGTTCCGCAAGGCGCTCGTACGGGCCGTTGTTTTTCAGTTCATCTTAATTCTCGTGGCAATGCCCTGGGCGATCCGAAACCAGCATAAGCTTGGAAAACCTGTCCTTTACACAACGCTTACCGGTGGAGTGTTTTATTGTGGCAACAATGAAAACCCCAACCAAACTATGAATACGCTCGAACAGGGAGGAGATCCCGCTTATCATTTAGCCAAGAATGAGGTTGAGCGTAATGCTGCAGGGTTTCGAGCAGGTGGGCGGTGGGTCGCAGCACACCCTCAGGAATTTCTCTCCAGGATCGGGTGGAGAGTGCTTTATTTTTTGGGACTACGGCGAGAGGCCTGGATCATCACGGACAATTTCCACACGCTGGAAAAATCCCGAAAGCCCCCTTCGGAGACTTTGAAGCGTTTCCTGTCAAAGATCGACCATCAGTACTACGTATTTGTTTTCTTGTGGGCTGTAGTCGGTTGTTTTTTTGGCTTACTTAAGCGCCGCAGCAACCAAGGGATCATTCTCTGGATCCTGGTAACCATTTTCTTCTATTTGGCAATTATTGGGTTTACGGTGTCCCACCGAAAATACCGATTCGTAATTGAACCTTTATTCTGTTTGCTGGCAGCTTACGGCATTGGTTCGGCGATCCATTCGAAGCTTTTTTTGAAACGACCCTGCTCTGAATGAAAGTTCTTTAACTTATAAAAAGCCGGGTATCTTAGGCTTCATATTTTCAGCCTGTTGTTCGGGGATTTTCTACAGCTGCTCAATTGGCAGGGCAAGTCAGGGTCTTAAAATTTGTTCGCACACCTATCTCACAATATGAAGTCTATTGAAAATCGTTCCGACACATTTTGGATCATAAATGTCGCGCTTTTGTTGGCGGGACTGGCAGCCATTTTCCTTTTACTGACTAGCGGTATTCCGCTTGTTCAGGCCGGGTGGATCCATGAACTTGGGAAAAAAGGACGGTACGTCCGTCTCATGGCGATCTCAGTCTCTGTTTTTGCAGTGCTTATGTTTCTGATCCGGTGGAAATTCCAGGCGATCCTCGAACGATCCTGGTGGGTCGAGCTTTGGCAGGGCATCTGCCGTATCCCTCTTCGGTATACGACAGCAGGCTTTTTTGTAGTCTATGCAGCCATGATGACCGCGGTGGGGTTTGAGCGGCAGCTGGCGCTTGAGACGCGGGCGTTCGACCTCGGGCTATTTTCCCAAGCGGTCTGGAACACCCTTCAGGGAGATTTTCTTTTCTGCTCCATCAAAGAGAATATCAACTTATTGGGCGATCACGTCAGTCCGATCCTTCTCGTAACGGCTCCGTTCTATGCGATCTGGCCTGATCCGCGTATGCTTGTCTTACTGCAGGCACTTGCGGCCGCAAGCTCCTTTTTTCCTCTGGCCCTGATCGCCCGGGACAAACTCAAAGACCGTTCGCTTGTTCTGATCTTTCTTCTGATGTTCTTTTTCTTTCAGCCCATGAGAGCGGCGCTCCATGAGGATTTTCATCCGGAGGTCTTGGCGGAACCTTTTTTGTGGTGGGCATTCTTTTTTCTCGACCGGGGAAAGATCCCCCGTTTTCTTTTGTGCCTGGCCGTTGCGGTGACCGGGAAGGAGAATTTCTTTGGGATTGCGTTCATGCTGGGTTTTTACGCGTGCGTCTGGAAGAAAGTGCGGCTGACAGGGATCGGGGTGATGGCTGCCTCGGTCGCGCTGCTTTTGTGGGAAACGAAGTGGCTTGTGCCGCGTCTTTCCGGTGCCGTTTACTTCTACGGAGGGAATTACAGCCGGATGTTGGCCGATCCCGTTCATGGGATACTTTTGAGGTTGTTGAGTTTTGAATCGATAGAATACGTGTTTAAGATCTTTGTTCCCTTTCTTTTTCTTCCGTTCTTTCATTTGCCTACGATTTTGCTGGTCTTTCCGGTGCTTTTTCAGAATCTCCTGTCCGAGAACGGTGCCATGCGTTCTTTTAACTATCATTATGTAACGGGGATGACGCCGTTCCTTTTTATTTCGACGATCTATGCCTTGTCCCGGCGGCTCCAGGACCAAAAAATATGGTTTCGGAAATGCTTGCTTCCAATCGGATTTCTTCTTCTGACCGTCAGTTTGATCCGTTCCGGTCCGTCCGAATATTGGTTTTTCTGGAATATCCACTCACACCGGAGCCCTCACACGGATATGATCCGGGAAAAGCTCCGAGAAATTCCGGTAGATGCCCGCGTCTTGACCCATAATGCTTTCGTTCCCCAAATGTGCAACCGTAAATATATTTATCAATTTAATTATCTTTCCAAGCCCGACAAGGCCGATTTTGCCGAAAAATATAAGGCAGACACCGTGATCTGGGACCGGAATTATTGGGAGCCGAATACGGAATCCTTAGAATCTTCACTCGAGCGGTTGCGGTCGGCCGGATTTTCAGTAGAGTTCGAAAAAGATGGCTTTTATATCCTTCGGTGCTCCTGAGATCCTCTTATGACCGAAGCCCGCATTGTGATATTAAACTATAACGGGGAAGAGATGCTGGCAAAGTGCCTGCCGAGTATTGCGGAAGCGGTGCGTTGCGTCAAGACACCCACTGCGGTCACGATCCTGGACAATCAGAGTACGGACAAAAGTGAAGGATATGTCAGGACGAACTACCCCGGGATGGAGTTCGTGAAGGCGCCGGAAAACCTCGTGCTCTGCTCCTACAATGAATATTTAAAGACGATCGCGGAACCTGTCGTGATCCTGCTCAATAACGACATCCGGGTCGATAAGGGTTTCATTGATCCCCTGGTCGCCCAATTCGCTGAGGATCCGAAGGCTTTTCTCGTTGCCCCTCGTGTCATGAGTTTTGACGGGAAGACGATCGAAGCGGTCGATACCCGCGCGGGAATGAAATTCGGGATGTTCGGGGCGAGCGCCCGGTATCCCGGCTATGAAGCACATACGATGGTCCCGGCAAAGACATTTGCTTCGGGTTTCGGAGCTTTTCACCGCGAAAAATTCCTGGAGCTCGGAGGTTATGACCGGAGGTACTTACCCGGGATCATGGAGGATGCCGATCTGTGCCTTAAAGCTCAGCGCGCCGGGTACCCTTCCTACTACGAACCCGGAAGCGTGGTTTTTCATATGGGGCAGGCGAGCTTCAAGAAGGCATTTTCGGACCTTCAACGCGAGACGCTTGCTTACCGGAACACGTTCCTCTTCATGTGGAAAAATTTTCACGGATTCCGTTTTTGGGCCGCGCATCTTTTCTTTCTGCCGCTACGGATGATCTGGATGCTCCTCAAAGGGCGATGGGGTTTTGTGACCGGTTTTTTTGAAGCTTTGGGACGTTTGGGGATCCGATCATGAAATTGTCCGCGATCGTGCTCACGCGCAACGAAGAACGGAACATCGAAGGCTGTTTGGCCGGCCTTTCCTGGGCGGATGAAATGTTGGTCATTGATTCGGGAAGCGTTGATCGCACTGTGGCGCTTGCCGAAAAATGTGGCGCCAGGGTCGTCGCGCACCCCATGACCGATTTCGCTTCTCAGCGGAATTTCGCGATCTCACAGGCAAGGGGGGATTGGGTGATTTTTATCGATGCGGATGAACGGGTGACGCCGGAGTTGGCCGAAGAGATAAAAGCCGTATTCGAGAGGTCGGACGCCTCTGCGCCGTCTGTTTACGCCATTCCTCGCCACAACTACTTTTTGGGTCGCAAACTCCGTTTTGGCGATTCCCGGGAAGACGCGCCCATCCGGCTTTTTCCGCGTCAGCGCGCAACGTGGGCGCAGCCGGTACATGAAAGGATCGTAACCGACCTTCCGGTGCGGAAGCTCAAAAGTCCTCTTCAGCATTACAGCACCCGTGACCTTGCGCACTATAAGCAAAAAATCCTGGATTATGTGCCGTTGGAGGTTAGGACCATGCGAGAGAGGGGCGTGAAGCCGGTTTTATGGAAGTGCTTCCTCATGCCCCCTGCGAAATTTATCCTGCTGTATTTCTTCAAATTGGGTATTTTGGATGGCATCGCCGGGCTTCAGTATGCTATTCTTTCGGCCTATTTTTATACATTTCAGAAACATTGGTTGTATTGGAGAAATGCAAGGCAACAGGATCTCCATGATGAACATTCGAAATCTTGATCTCAGATTGTATGCGGTCATCAGCATGCTCGTGCTGTGGATCTCTCTCACGTTTTCCATCGCCTTGACGGAGATCGCGTTCGTTTGCGCGCTGATCTTCTGGACCGGTTGGCATATTCAGCTTAAAAAAGGCATCTGCCAAAACACACCGGCAAGGGGGAAGCCGGACTGGGTTTTCTGGGGGCCGCTCGCGCTCTTTTTTTTGTGCGTGTTGATCTCATTTTTTACTTCGGAATATCCCAAGCAAAGCCTCCGGGGCTTGTTCAAGATCGCAAAACCGCTTCTGGCCTTCGTGATGGCGATGGATCTCTTTCAAGATGCAGGATCTCAAAAACGGTTTCGCGGTATTTTTGTAGCGACATTTCTTTTGGTGGTGATCGATTGTTCGATCCAATATGCGTTCGGGAAGGATCTTCTCCGGGGTTTTGCGGCCGAGCAGTCCGGGGCGGGGATCCGGCTTATCGGCCCTTTCGGAAATTTTGCGAAAATGGCGACCTACCTCGTGCTGGTGATCCCTGTTTTCGGGATGCGCTTCTGGAATGATCTTATACGACCGGAACAGCGCAAAAGATCTTTTTATAGTCTGGCCCTTGCTGCGGCCGGTTTCACACTTCTTTATCTGACGCGTTGCCGGGGTCCTGTGGTGGCTCTCGTGCTCAGCTTCGGGATCCTTTTTCTTTACAAGCGCTGGTTCAAGGCCTTGGGGATCGCGATCCTGCTGTGTCTCGTCTTGTTGGCCGCTATGCCTCGCAACGTGCTCGTTCATTTGGATGCCGAAAAAAAAGAACAATCCATTGTGGAGCGCTTTGAGCTTTGGAAGCGCGCCTTGGACGTCGTTGAGGCCAAGCCTTGGACCGGCACCGGGATCAATACCTACAATGTCGCCCATGAAAAATATGACAAAGAGAAGAACTGGCGCGTTCGCGGTTATTACGCTCACAACGGCTATCTCCAGCTTACGGCGGAGATCGGCCTTCCCGGCATTTTCTTTTTTCTGGTATTTCTTTTCATATTCTTCCGGAAAGTTCTGGGAGGTCTGGGGGCCATTCGCAATTCTTCCGAGGAATATGCGCGTTTGGGGATCCTGACGGGACTCCTGGCCTTTTTGATCTATGCCGCAGGGGATAACAATCTGCAAAGTCCGCCCTCCCTGATGTTCTTCTGGTTCTCTGCGGGCATTTTGTTTGCCCGTCAAAACTCGTCTGCGCAAAAGGCTGTTCATGTTCCGGATGTTTCATAAAGGAAACCTGCAAAGGAGATATACGTATGCTTGAGTTGACGATCCAGATGATCCTTGCGATCGTAGTGATCGCCTTTTTTTGCGAATATATGGATTCCACGCTCGGGATGGGCTACGGGACGACGATGACGCCGGTGCTTATGCTCTTTGGTTTCACGCCGCTCCAGATCGTTCCGTCGGTCCTTCTTTCCGAACTGATCACGGGAATCCTTGCCGGAACGCTGCACCATCGCGAAGGCAATGTGGATTTTCACTTCAAGATCCTGAATTTTCAAAGGATCAAAGACAGCCTCAGGCTTCCCGAGCCCGTCAATCCGGACGTTCATACCTACGGGATCCAGGTTTCCAAACACCTCAAGGTCGTGATGTTGCTTCTATCTGCGACGATCCTTGGATCGAGCAGCGCCGTCTTTACAGCCAAGATCCTCCCCAAGCAATGGACATCCCTTTATATCAGCGTTATGGTGATCGCGATGGGGGTCCTGATCCTGGTTTGTTTTAACAAGCAATTCAAATACTCCTGGAAGAAGATCATCGGGCTCGGGCTGCTCGCATCCTTTAACAAAGGGCTCACCGGCGGCGGATATGGCCCGCTTGTGGTCAGCGGACAAATGCTTTCGGGCGTGGAAGGTAAAAATGCCATCGGCATTACTTCGATGGCGGAAGGCATCACTTGCGCGCTGGGTGTTTTGATCTATTTTCTCACTTCGAAAGGGAACATGGACTGGCGGCTCGCCCCGATCATTATTGCCGGAGCGGTTTGCTCGGTGCCTTTTTCCGTGAAGAGCGTGAAGATCATGAACCCGCAAATTTTAAAAACGCTCATCGCTATCCTGACGATCATCCTGGGTGTTTTCACCCTCCTGAAAACGCTGAAGAGTTTCTAGCCCGGGCAGGAAGCATCCCCAAGAGCCTAACTTCCTGCCAGTTGCTGAGTTACGATCAAAATAACGGGTGCATTTTTCTGCCTGGTGACGTATATTAACGGCTTGAAATATCCGCGATAGCTTTTTACGGTAGAATTGCAACCTGTTCACACGGAAAGAGTTATGGAAAACTACCGGCTCAACAATCTTGCCTTGCTGGAAGCTGAGAGCATTCACATCCTTCGCGAGGTGGCCGCGTCTTTTGAACGGCCCGTGATGCTCTATTCCGTAGGGAAGGACTCCTCTGTGATGGTCCGGTTGGCCCAGAAGGCTTTCCATCCCGGCAAGATCCCTTTCCCGCTCCTCCATGTCGATACCACGATGAAATTCAAAGAAATGTACGTGTTCCGCGATCGATTTATTAAAGAGATCGGCGCGGACCTCCGGGTCTACGCATTCCGTGAGGCCCTTGAGAAGGGGACCGATCCCTGGGAGCTCGGCACGGTAAAATGCTGCGCGTTTTTGAAGACCCAGGCGCTTTTGAACGCGCTCAAAGAGGGCGGCTATGACGCCGCGTTCGGCGGGGCCCGTCGTGACGAGGAGAAGTCGCGGGCCAAGGAGCGGATCTTCTCCTTTCGCGATCAATTCGGACAGTGGGACCCCAAGAACCAGCGTCCCGAGTTGTGGGGACTTTATAACACGCTTGTGAATAAAGGCGAAAGCATCCGCGTGTTCCCCCTTTCGAATTGGACCGAACTGGATATTTGGCAGTATATCCATCAGGAGAAGATCCCGGTGGTTCCCATGTATTTCGCCCGGGAACGGGAGATGGTCGTCCGGGAGGGACAACTGATCCCGCTCGATGGCCCCGTTCCTTTGCAAAAAGGTGAAAAACCGCAAAAGATCATGTGCCGCTTCCGGACCCTTGGGTGCTATCCCTGCACGGGAGCGGTGCGGTCCGGGGCCGCGACTGTTCCGGAGATCATTGAAGAGATCATGACCGTCAAGAACTCCGAGAGGATCACGCGTCTGATCGATCACGACCAGGATTCCTCGATGGAGCAGAAAAAAAAGGAAGGGTATTTTTAAATGAGCGCCGTTCATCCGGGAGTGGAAACATTCCTGAAACGAAGCCAAGAAGCGGACCTTCTCCGCGTTTCAACCGCGGGAAGCGTGGACGACGGGAAATCCACGCTGATCGGGCGCCTTCTTTTTGAGGCGAACGGCCTTTACGAGGATCAGCTGGCGACAGTGCGCAAGGACTCCACGCGGTTCAAACGCGAGGTATTGGATCTGTCCTTTGTGATGGACGGACTGAAGGCCGAACGCGAGCAGGGGATCACCATTGACGTGGCCTACCGTTATTTTTCAACGCCCCGGCGTCATTTCATCATCGCGGATACCCCGGGACATGAACAGTACACCCGCAACATGGCAACCGGAGCCTCGACGGCCGATCTTGCGATCATTTTGATCGATGCCCGGCAGGGAGTTTTGATCCAATCCAAGCGCCATGCTTTTATTGCTTCTCTGCTCGGGATCAAGCATTTCGTCATCGCCGTCAACAAAATGGACCTTGTGGACCATTCCGAAGATGTTTTTCGCCGGATCGTGCAAGACTTCGAAAATTTTTCGGAGAAACTTCGGGTGCCCGACATTGTCTCTATCCCGATCAGCGCCTTGCACGGGGATAATGTGGTTGCGAAAAGCGAACGGATGCCGTGGTACGAGGGCCCGCCGCTTTTAAGCCATCTCGAGAACGTCCGGATGCTGAGTGATCGCAATTTGATCGACCTCCGCTTTCCCGTCCAATATGTCCTGCGTCCCAACGCAGGTTTTCGCGGTTATTCGGGACGTCTCGCATCGGGGGTGATCCGCAAGGGAGACGAGATCCTTGTTCTCCCGTCCCAAAGAAAGACGCGGATCCGTTCACTCGTGGGTTTTCAAGGGGAGCTTCCTTTCGCGTTCGCGCCGCAATCGATCACCGTGACGCTTGAGGATGAGATCGATGTCACACGAGGGGACATGCTCGTTCACTCCGCGAACCTTCCGCAGATCCGCCGTGAGATCGAAGCGATCCTTGTTTGGATGGACCAGGCGCCGCTGGAACCGGGGAAGGTCTATTGGATCAAGCATACGACGCAGCTTTTCAAGTGTTCGGTCACGCATCTCCAGTTCCGCATCGATCCTGCCTCCTTGAGCCGCCAGAACGCCGCGACACTGGGCTTGAACGAGGTCGGCCGGGCAACGATCCAGTGTTTCCGGTCTGTTTTCTGCGATGAGTACACGAAGAACCGCCAAACGGGAAGTTTCATCCTGATCGATCCGATCACGCACGCGACCGCGGCTTCCGGCATGATCATTGAAAGAGGCCGCTTGCCTTCCATGGTGCGTCCGGATGACAAAACCGTTTCCAGGAGCGCCGTCATTCACCGCCAGGAGGGCGATGTGTCGCAGAAGGATCGCGAGCGCGTTTTAAAACAACGCCCCGCGACGCTTTGGCTTACGGGTTTGAGCGGATCGGGGAAATCCACCGTCGCTTATGCCGTTGAGAAAAAACTTATTGCGGAGGGACGCCTTTGTTATGTCTTGGACGGCGACAATGTCCGTCACGGCCTCAACCGGGACCTCGGGTTTTCCCCCCAGGACCGCAGCGAGAACATCCGCCGCGTGGCCGAAGTCGCCCGGCTTTTGAACGAGGCCGGCGTGATCGTGATCACCGCGTTCATTTCTCCGTACCGGGAAGATCGCGAGCAGGCGAAAAAGATCATCGGAGAAAGCCGTTTTATCGAGGTATTCCTGGACGCGCCGATCGAGATCTGCGAAAAGAGGGATCCCAAAGGTCTCTACGCAAAAGCCCGGGCCGGACTTATACCGGATTTTACGGGGGTGAACGCTCCCTATGAAGCACCCGAAGTCCCCGCGATCTGGCTCAAAACCGGCGAATTAGCGGCCGATCTTGCCGCAGAGAATCTCTGCTCCCATTTGAAGAAAAAAGGATTTATTATGGCGAAAGATGATGAATGACGAAATGAGAGAAATTACGCGCCAGCAGGCAAACTGGAAATACCTAAATCCGTTGGGTACCCTTGCGGGGATCTTGGCCGGCCGGGATCTGCTCAGGCAGCTTGTTCGTCGGAACATCCACGTTAGGTACAAAGGGACTATGATCGGGCTTGTTTGGATGGTGGTGACGCCGCTTGTAATGCTCGCAGTGTATTCTTTTGTTTTCGGGGTGATCTTTAAGGCTCGATGGAGTGCGGGGCTTGGCGATTCTAAAGCTGCGTTTGCCCTGATCATGTTCTGCGGGATGACCGTTTTCAACATCTTTTCGGAAAGCGTGAATGTTTCGGTGGGGATCGTGACGGGAAATCCAAACTATGTAAAAAAAGTGGTTTTTCCGCTGGAGCTTTTACCGGTTTCGGCCACGTTGAGTGCCTGTTTTTTCGGGCTGGTTTGGATTGGGATGCTACTCTTGGGGATCGTGCTACTTCTCCATAAATTCTACTTTGTTTCTGTTTGCCTTCCGCTGGTCTTTATTCCGCTCATCCTTTTCTCGTGCGGGATCGCATGGTTTGTTGCATCGCTTGGAGTTTTTTTGCGCGACTTAGCGCATGTAATCGGGATTGTCCTCCAGGTGTTGTATTTTATGACGCCAATCTTTTATAGCTTGGAGATGGTGCCGGAAAATCTCAGGCCTATTCTGCTTTTGAATCCACTAACTCCCATTGTTCAATCCGCGCGTCAGGTTTTGCTGTATGGCCAAGGGCCTGACTGGTTTTCGCTTGGGATTGTGACGATGCTTTCGATGGTGGTGTTTCAGCTTGGCTATTTTTGGTTCATGAGAACCAAACGGGGGTTTGCCGATGTCCTCTAATATTGCGTTCCAATTAATTTTACGGGTTCATAATAGTGTATCGTTAACCCATAAAATCAAATGAAAAACGGTGCTGAAGTTGTTTTAAAAGTCGAAAATATCGGCAAGCGCTATGAGATTTACGATGCACCGCATCACCGGCTTCTGCAGACACTCCTTCGCGGTCGGAAGCAATTCTTCAAAGAGTTCTGGGCCCTCCGGGGCATTTCCTTCGAGGCTAACCGAGGTGAGTGTATCGGTATCATTGGAAGCAACGGAAGCGGCAAGAGTACACTACTGCAGATCATTGCGGGCACGTTGGCACCAACCATCGGGAGTGTGAAAGTGCAGGGTAGTGTCGCGGCGCTTTTGGAACTCGGTAGCGGTTTCAACCCCGAATGCACCGGTAGGGAAAACGTCTACATGAATGGCGCCATCCTTGGTTTTTCAAAAGCCGAGATGGATGAGAAAATCGATGATATTGCAGCTTTTGCTGACATTGGAGATTTTTTTGACCGACCGGTCAAGATATATTCGTCTGGCATGATGATCCGTTTAGCATTTTCAGTGTCCATTCAAGTAAATCCTGAGATACTCATCGTAGACGAAGCGCTTTCTGTGGGTGACGTCTTTTTTCAATCGAAATGCTATTCCAAAATCGAAGAATTAAAAAGTAAGAATACCGTTATATTGCTCGCATCGCACGATATGAATTCTATCCGGAGTTTTTGCGACAAATCGCTTTGCCTTGACGACGGCAGGATAGTCGCTTACGGTAAATCGGAGAAAGTTGTAGAAATGTATTTCAAGAATAAAGTGCTTAAGTCAGGGGGGTTTGAGCTGGATACGGAACGGAACGATCATGTTGCTAATGTCGGCCCTGTCAGCGGAGTAATGGCAGATACAGGCTCTCTGCAATCGACTCCGGTTCAGGAAGGTGATATGGGTGGTAATGATACCGTTGCAACCAACAATTTTCAGTATGGTAATGGTAAGGCTGAGCTGGTGAAATATACAGTGAACGGAGTCGTTCGCTGCAAAGAGGCTCGAGTTAAGTCAAATGGTGTGTTGGAAGTTGAAACTGTTTACGCCATTCACAAGGAAATCCAAAATCCTGTATTTGGATTGGTGTTGAAAACACCCATCGGCATAGAGCTGTACGGAAATAACACAACCTATGCAAAGAAAGCGCTTTCGCCATTATTGCCGGGGCAAACGATCAAGGTTCGCTTCACCCAAACACTCCATTTAAATAACGGGCCGTATTTGCTTACCTTGACGATTGCCGAATGGGTGAATCATCAGGTTATCTATATTGACAGGAGAGTTGACTTTATACTCCTAAATGTCGAGGGAGGGCCTATCCCCCATATGGGGTTCTGCAATTTTGCGGGGGTTGTTGAGGTAAAAAATGTAAGCGCTCATAAGCCTTTTTTGGGTGTAATTAAAGGCGATGAAGAAAGAACGGGGACTGATGGACAATGTAAATAACAAGGACAATAATTTTCAAAAGTGCATCAACTCGGCTCGCGCGGGGGAGGAAATAGTTTCGCATTACCCGGTGGATCTCGTTGTCCAGGTCACAGCCAAATGTTGCATTAATCCACCTTGCCTTATTTGTGATCGAAATATAAGACCGGCATTGTCAGAGGTCGATCTTGATCCTCGGCTCATCCCCAAAATGGGGGAAATATTAAAATACGGTGACAGGATATTTCTTTTTTCAGGAGGTGAACCTCTCCTGGCGCCTAATTTTTTCGATATTGCTGATATGGTTACCGCTCCGGCCAAGATAAGAATCAACACAAATGCTCTACTCCTAAATCAAAAAAACATAGAGAGGATCGTCAACAACGGCTGTTTAGAGATTGTTAATGTATCTCTCGATGCGGCCACCCCGGAAACGTATTATCGCATGCGCCATCATGATTTTAGAAAGACGATTGCGAACATCAAAAGACTTGTGCAATACAGGGAGAGCTGCGGAGCCAAGTGGCCCCATATCTTTTTGAACATGGCCATCTGCAAAAGCAATCTTGAAGAAATCGCGTTGCTACCACTTGTCGCCGCAGATGTAGGCGCTGTTGCTGTCGATTATAGTCGCCTGAACGAGGGCCTGGATTTTGCTATCGAAACGGAAACTGGGCTATTCTCATACAAGCATGAAATGATCTATGACAGAAAGCGCTACGATGAGCAACTCGTGCTAGCGGCGGACCGTTGTCAAGAATTAAACGTGAGGACCATTTTTTATGGCAAGCCTTTTTATGACACATCCGTAGAGAGACCGGACATTCTCGAAGATCGACGTTTCCCAGGGACTGTCGACGCGCTTCTCTCGGGAGCTAATCCCTATTCACAGCCAGACGCACCAATTAGAAGCCCTGGTAATTGCACCTTTCCGTGGAGCCAAGCAGTAATAGCATTCAATGGCGATGTTACCAGTTGTTTTTTTCATGATATGACGACCGATAAGCTTGGCAATCTTTTTGAAACGGATTTCATGTCGATCTGGAATAGCACTCAAGCTCAAAAAATTAGGCGGCAGATCCATCAAGGCAGAGGAAGTGCTGCCTGCGCGACGCATTGTCGCTACCTGCGAAAAAACACATAAGGGAAAGATGTGAAAATGACAGACCCTTTTCAGAGCAGTTGGCATTATCATACGATGTACGGACTTCAAAATGAACTTATTTGGGAAGGGCAATACGACCTCTATCCTCTTTGGAAATGCTTTGGGATACCCGAGAATTTGACAAGTCAGTCCGTGATTGACATAGGTACGGCTAGCGGTTTTTTTGCTTTTGAATGTGAGAAACGAGGCGCCTCTCGGGTTGTCGCTACTGAACTTAAAAATATTGAGAATTGGGATGCCAGATGTTTTGTTGATTATGCGGGCGTTAAGATTCCAGAGGAGAATCAACGGGATTTTCAAGAGCTTCATCGGTTATTTAGGAGTAAGGTTGAATTGCATTGGGGCAGTATCAACGACAAGGCAAATGCGGCGTTGGGGACATTCGATTTAGTGATATTTGGTTCTCTTATGACCCACTTGAGAGACGTTGTTCTAGCCCTAGAAAATGTCAGATTGTTGACCAAAAAACGCGCTGTAATCATTTCATCGTATTTGCCGGATGACCCGAATCCTTCACTTCATTGGATTCAGACTGATAGACCTTTTGACTGGTGGGTTCCTACAAAAAGCCTTGTTCCAAAGATGCTCAGGGCAGTTGGCTTCCAACGCGTAGAGGAGATTGGTGATTTTGTACTGATTCACAAAAATGGCACAAAACAGCGCCAGGCCTGTTGGCATGCATTCCCATAAAAAACTGAGCAGGAAAGCTTCTTGTTATGAAATCTGATCAAAAAACCCCTTGTGTTTTTGTGACAAGTCGATTCAGATCCGGTTCCACACTTTTATGGCATTTGATGCGCCAGTTGGATGCCTATGTATGCTTTTATGAGCCATGTCATGATAATTTGATAGAACATATTTCCGGAGATACACCTCCCCAGGAAAGCCACCGGGGAGTCCGGTCCTATTGGGATGAATATTCCCCGCTATTCGAGAAACTCAAAAATTTACACAAACCCGAGTTTGGTGTGGGGCGTCTTTTCCTCGAAAAGGATGAAGAATATCCAGCTCTCGAACAATACATTCGCTTTTTCATAGAGGAAAACAAAGAAAAAACGGGCGCCCTGCATTTCAATCGGATGGATTTTCGATTGCCATGGCTCCGAACCAAGTTCCCGAATGCCCGTATTCTCCATTTGTTTCGCAACCCAAGGCAGCAGTGGCTTTCCATGGTACGTTCACTCCCTCGGGAATGCTGGGACCAACCCGATCTGAACACAAATTATGAGCTTCTGACTTGGTCCATTTCACTCTCCCATCAATTCCCTTTTTTGGTTGGAAAGAATATCCAGCATTCCTACGAACGCCATTACCTTATCTGGAGACTCAGTTACCTGATGGCGCAAGCGAATTCCGATCTTTCGTTAAACTATGATGACGATTTTCAAAAAAATCCAGCGCAAGGCGTGAAAAAGCTTCTCTCATTTCTGCATGTTTCTGATTCGCGTGCTGGAGAGCTTGAGTCGCAAATCGTATCGACCCCGAGACATCTCGAATCGGGGAGGGAAAAACTTTTTCAAGACGCCGAGACTGCCGGGAATGATCTTTTGAAGAAATTAGGACTCGATCCGGATTTGGGCAGAAAAACACTGGGACAGATTGTGAGCGAGCACAAAGCTGAGTGGCAAAACCTCGATAAAGGTACCCAAAAACGCGCGATCGAATTATCGTTAAATCTGTTTTCGGAAATGCGTTCATCAGTTTTAGAGTTGGTCGCGCAACTTCGAAGCGCAGGGACAAGAATTCAGCATGAAACAGAGCGAAGAATTGCAGCAGAGGCACAAGCTCAAGGCATCAAAGAACACGCTGGTTCGCATTCGAAAAAAGGCGATGCATTCCGAAAGCTGCGAAAAATGCTCGGCTTCTAAAACAGTACAAGGGCCTTGCTGGAGTGCAATCTAACACCACACGATGGAGAGCATGTCCGAGCATGCTCGTTAACATCGTCTCGTATTTTGAAATCAAGGTGCTTGTATGCGCCGGTAAAAGGAACTTGGGATGAGTATTAAAAAAAATAAGATCAATGCTGATCGACTTTTTTTTGTGGATTTCGTGACAGAAACCGCTTCTGACGAAGCAAACATCACTGGCTTAGGCTCCCGCGAAAAGAATGCGACTCACGTCTGGAGACGAATGACGGAGAAGGGCGTCCAAGCTACGTTTGTTGCCAATGCCGGGCGTAAATTAAGGCTTTTCTTGAGATTAAATGACCGGGTTCTGTTGCAAGGTCTTACCGTAAAGATCAATGGCGATGTCGTCGACATCATATCCCAACTGGGACAATCAGGCTATTTTCAGAAGGAATACGATTTCGAGTCCCTCCCGAATAATGTCATTAATTTGGCCTTCAAGAGCTGTGGGAACTTTTTCCAGGCCTTCTTGAAAAACCCTCGCCAATGTTTGCAAAAAATGCGGGGCCAAACGATCCGAGTGTATGACTTCATGATCAAGGAGGCCGACGCGACTCCTTTCCCGCGTCTAAAAGCAAAATTTATTGGCAAACCCCTTGAAAACGCTCAGCTGGCTCAACGGGAATATGAAGAAGGTAAGACGGTGCTTGAAAGTCTTCCCCCAGTCGTTACCTTTGCCCTTACAACGCTATGTAATTATTCCCATGCACCCTGCCTCATTTGCGATCGCCATACAAGACCTGCCGGGAGCGATCGGGAAGCCTCTGTGGAAGTTATCGCAGCCGTCGAGCCTCTTTTAAAAACAGCGACGTGCATCCTTCTTCATTGCGGGGGGGAGGCTATGTTTTCAAGGCATTTTGATCAAATGATATCCGTCATTCACCCTCCAACCCGGGTCGCTTTTGCCACCAACGCCATGCTCATGACGCCCCAGCGAACCGAAAAAATGCTGGCACGGGATATTATGGCCGGCATTGAAATTTCTCTTGATGCGGCAACGCCTGAGATATATCACTTGATGAGACCCGCCGGAAAATTCGACCGGGTCATCGAACACATCAGATATTATACGCGTAGAACCAAGGAGCTGAAAAGAGAGTTCTCGTCTCTGTTTCTTAATATGACCGTTTGCCAAGCGAATGTTGAAGACATCCCGAAGCTTGTGGATCTTGCCTTGGAAGTTGGCGCGCAAGGCGTGAGTTTTAATCATCTTAATAGCGGGATGACGCACAAAGTTTTGACCACCGAAGGGTGGAGATGGGATTATGCCGAACAGGAGAAATTCAAAGATCCTGCCCGTCACGACCAGCTCTTGTTAGAGGCTTATCAGCGAGTGAAAAAAAATAATCTAGGCATTCATTTTGTCGGAACGCCCTTTATCGGCCTGACACCCGGTGACCAGGACATAAAAAATGATCTGATGGGTTTGGGGGAAATCTCTGGAACAGAAAACAACGGTTGGAAATCTTCCTTCCACAAGCCTTTCGGCAAGGGAATTCCTTCTTGTTTTAAACCATGGCAAGAGACGGTTATCCAGCCTGATGGTGATGTTCGAGCATGCTACTTTCACGAACTTGGCGACTGGACGATCGGAAATGTTTGCCATGTTGGCGATTTTATGCAGATATGGAATTCTGAAACCATGGCGCGGGAGCGGAAGAGCTTTCTCGAAAACTGTTTTTCAAAAAGATGTGCAGTTTCAATTCCCTGCAAGCATCGAGGGAGAAAATAATCCCCTTGCCGATGAAAATTTTATTGATCAATCCACCGGGGTGGCAAGACGGGAGCGTAAGTTTGGGACTTGCCTGTCTCTCAGGCGGGTTGATGGCCGATGGACATGCGGTTAAGGTTCTTGATCTAACGGGAAAAAATCTCACGATGGAGACGATTGCTGCCCGCGTGAGCGCGTGGAAACCCGATATTGTGGGTTTCCACGTAAAAACAGCACAGGCGAACATTACTTCCAAGATCTCACGCGCGATCAAAAAGATCTATCCTCAAGCTCTTCATGTGGCTGGCGGACCCCATATTACCCTTTGCTGGCAGGAATATATGCGTGAGAATCTGGAGATTGAATACTGTTTTGCTGGGGAAGCTGATCGAAACTTCCCTGAATTTTGTCGTCGGATAGAAGCTAAAAGTCAAGTTAACGCGGTTCCGGGAATCGCTTTTCGCAAGGATGGGGCCATTACACTAAATGACCGGGAAATTGTCCTAGAACTGGATAGCCTTCCTTTTCCGCAATTCGACGTTATCGAAGGATTTATATGGAATGGTTTTCGGTATCCGCTGCTAACAAGCCGCGGTTGTCCCTATCAATGCAACTTTTGTTCGGTTCCCGTGATTTCCAGCCGGAAGTTCCGCGTTCGGCGTCCCGAGGATTGCGTGGAGGAGCTACGACAAGCAAAAGCGGAAAAGGGTATTACCACTTTCGAAATTCTTGATGATAATTTTACTTTTTACATGGATCGAGCAAAAGATTTTTGCCTGGAATTAATCAGGGCTAATTTGCATCTGTCATGGCATTGCCATAACGGGATCCGTGCTGACAAATTGGATGACGAACTGGCCCGTTTGATGAAAGAAGCCGGTTGTGAAAGCGTGGCATTCGGGATCGAGACCGGGGATAAAGAGGTCTTCCAGAGAATACACAAAGGGGAAACGCTTGAGGACATAGTTCGAGCGATCGGGATTGCAAAAAAATCTGGGATGCGAACCGTTGGGTATTTCATCATTGGCCTTCCCGGCGATAGTTTGCAAGCGACAAAACGGACCATCGCCTTCCAAAAAAGTCTTCGCCTGGACCATTACGTTTATGGAATCTTCATTCCTTATCCGGGCACAAAGGGTCAAGAGGAAGTTCTAAACGAAGGCAAGATCCTGCGGGATATCAGGGAAACAAGCCATTTTTCCGATCATCCCGAAGTTGCTGTCGAATATCCATATTTTAAAAAAGAGGAGATCGAAGAAGCCTACTATTTGACCTCCGCAGGCGATCTTTCAGATCTTATGGAAAAATGGCGGACCAAAGGGCCAATCGAAAATGTTCTTTACGTCGAAATGAATCCACCCACCCATGCATTCCGGCGCTTTATCCGATGGGTCAGGGGAGGGATCGACCTTCTGATCACCGCAGCTTACGACGGATGCTTCGAGGCAGACAAGAATAACGGATCCGTACGCAAGATCTACTCCTACCCGCACTCGTTTTATCAATGGGAAAAAGTCAGGGTTCTGACCGGACTTTTTTTAAAATTCCGGAAACGGAAATACAATGTGGCTTTTTTCCCATTCAACCGGAGAAAGTCCGTTTTGATCGCTTTTTGTTTGTTGGTCGGTGCAAAGCATACGGTTCTTTACGATTTTGATGGGAGCCGTTTCGTCGAAATCTCATTCGGCGATCCGGGATTCCGCCGTTTTTTAAAACGTTACTTTTTTAAAAAATCTCTGTTTTCCCCGGTGTTTTTCTTGTGGGATGTCGTGAGTTGTCCCATCGAAAAGCTGTTGCAACGAATCTTATATCTTGGGCTTTGCGTTTATCTTTTCTTCCGTCATCCGCGACCTTTCCAAAAAACTGAAAAATAGTATGAAAATATTACACGCCTGTGACTGGTACCGACCTTTCGGAGGCGCCGAGAGATTGCTTCTCGGAACTTTAGAAGCCCTCGAAGCGGCCGGCCATGAAAATATTATTATCGCCAACCAATTCGATTCCCAAGCGAAGACGGGGCAACGGGCTGAGTATTTTCTCCCGTCTTTTGAGGCAAATTTTGCCATTCTGCCCTCCTGGCGGACCGTTGGAAAAATGTTCCGGAATCTGCGTCGTGACGTCGAGAAGATCATTCTTCGCCACCGTCCTGACGTCATCCATGTTCATAACCTCCAAAATCCTTTTGCCCTTCGTACATTGAGCCGTTGTTGTCCTACGGTCCGTTCCATACACGACCCCCGGCTTTACTGTTTTACCGACTGGAAATTGCTGCCAGATAAAAGGATTTGCCCGCATCCTTTTGGCCGTCCGTGTCTCACGAATGGCTGTTTGTCGCTGAATGTTTTCAAGATGTCCAACTTCGCGAAGCAAGTCCCATTCCGGCTACTACATTTCCGGGAACACCGCAAGGTGGATGTACTTATCGCGGAATCTCACGCAGTTCACGATTGTCTGAATCAAAACGGGTTTCCGGACTCTCAACTGGCGCTTCTTCCGAATTACACGGAAACAAAAGGTTCGTGGGAGGAAGTGGCGGCTTTCAACAAGCGTTATCATCGTTCTAATGAACGCGTTGTGGTATTCGTCGGAAGGGCATCTTATGAAAAGGGGATGGATGCCTTGGTTGAGGCTATGGTATTGATCCCCAAGCCCTGGAAATTGATCCTGGTTACGGGTGGGGAATACCTTTCCACGATCCTGGAGAAGATCAAATCTTTGGGGATCGAGGACTCCGTGGAGATGCCGGGAATCCTTGATTATGAGACGACGCGCACTTATTATGCTCGGGCAGATGTGGTTGTGGTGCCTTCGGTCTGGATGGAGTCTTTTTGCCTTGTAGGGCTTGAGGCCATGGCGAATGGAAAACCGGTTGTGGCATTCCGGACTGGCGGCATTCCGGATTGGCTCGACGATGGAGAAACGGGATTCTTGGCACCATTCAAAGATGTTAGGATCCTGGCAGCTAAGATCCAAAAACTCCTGGAAAACCGTGTGCTTGCCGAAGCAATGGGGCGTAAAGGCTATGAAAGGGTTTCTGAGGTTTTTACAAAAGAAAAGTATTTGAGTTTTTTGCTGCAGATCTACGATTCGGCAATTGCTAAACGGAGAGCAGTCCATGGATAGAAAACGTGCGCTGTGCAAAGCAAAGATGAGGATCCGCTGGGAAGATATCCGTTCTCTTGAGCCCGGGCCCGAGGAAGCGCTGATCCGAATCACCCATTGTGGTGTTTGCGCAAGTGATATTCACGATCTGGAGGGCAACTTAAAGGATTGGCAACCCCTTGGCCATGAAATGATCGGCATTGTGGAAAAGGCTGGTGGTAATGTTAAAAATATATCCGTGAGAATGCCCGTAGCAATTCGAAATGCGACGGCTTGCGGAGAATGCGATGAATGCCGCCAGGGAATCCCTCGCTTTTGTCAGCACATCATCCACTGTGTCGGAGGGTTTGCGACCCATGTGACGGCTAATGCCAAAGCTCTCATGTCGCTAGGGGATTTATCGCAGGACGATGCCGTTCTCATCGAGCCTCTTAACGTTGCGCTTGATCTTATTAAAACGGCAGAACTTCAGGATGCTGGACCTGTTGTTATAGTAGGTCCTGGGCCGATAGGGATCCTGGCAGCTTATGTTTGCGCTTATCAGCACAGGTCTCCTCTGTGGGTTATTGGTCACAAAACTTCAGTGCAACGTTTAGAGTTGCTTCAAAGGCTACCAACTTTTCAAAAAATCTATAACGCACACAACCATGGCTGGGCGAACGAGGCAAGGCGAGATATTGCTGGGCTGAATGGGGCAAAATTTCTGATTACTACACCTCCCGTTTCAATTCCAAAAATCATATTACCGATTGCTCCTTCCGCCAGTATTTTTTGCACGATCGGACTGGCGGCGCATGCTTGCGACGAACTGCTGAAAGTACCTGTGCGATCATGGATGTTCCGACGGTATCAGTTGCGGATGTCTTTCGCTTATCCCAACCTTTATTTCGAAGAAGCTCGAAAAATCCTCAAAAACGGGCTCATTCCCACGCAGCAGTTCATCACGCATCATTTTCCTCTTTCGAAAGTACACGACGCTTTCGAATGTGTCCGGCGCAGAGAGGACGGTCTAATTAAAGCTGTTGTTGAACCCGGAGATGATTTGAGAGCACGGCCAGTACAGACATGAAGATCGCTATCTTTCACAACCTCCCTTCGGGCGGCGCTCTCAAAGCTTTATGGCAAATGGGACGTTGCTTGAGAGCCCGAGGGCACCATGTTTCTCTCTTTTCCCTTTCGACAGCTGAAGATAATTTCATTTCATCTTGGGATGATGCGGCCGACGAGCGCGTGACCATTCCGCTCCAATTCACAGGGTGGCGTCGCTTCCAAAACTACTTTACGGCAACTCGTGAGGCTGCTGCGCGCATCAATGAAATATATGCGGATCTGGTGATCGTGAAACCCTGCCGTTTTATGGGAGCGCCTCCGATCTTGCGCGGTCTCACCCTTCCTACCATTTTCTACTGCCAAGAACCTTTACGGTTCCATGAATATGAACGTATGGCACCACTTTCCCAAGAGCCCCTTCGGCGATCAACGGGAAGATATTTACATTTTCCCTGGCATTTAAATAAAAAAATCTCTCGTTTGTACGACCATTACAGGATACTTAAGGAGGATCGACTCAGTATCTTGAGTGCAAAAAAAGTCTTTACGAACTCGCAATTCACTGCGACCTGGATCAAGAATGTTTACGGTATCGACGCAGAACCTGTCTATCTGGGTGTTGACAGCGATTTTTTTCGTCCAAGGAGCACTGGAAAAGAAAACAGGATCCTCACGGTTGGACGAATGAACGCGATCAAAGGCTATGATTTTTTGCTGGATGTTCTTCGCCAAATACCCGTTAGTTTAAGGCCCAAGTGGACAATCATCGCAGATGATATTGAGCCATCATTTTTCGCTTCGTTCAAAGTGGAGGCTTCGAATTATGGGGTTGACTATGAAATTCTCAATAAAATTTCCGAGGAAAAACTTCGATCTTCTTATCAAACGAGTTTGCTTCTTTTGTGCGCTGCCAAGAACGAACCCTTTGGATTAACGCCTCTGGAGGCGATGGCCTGTGGAACTCCTGTGATCGCAGTGGATGAAGGGGGATACCGGGAGACTGTTTTGAACGGAAAAACTGGCTACTTGTTGCCGAGGGATCCCAGGATCTGGGCGGAACGGATCACATCTTCTCTTAAAAATGATAACGAATTATTGCGGTTGGGTGCGGAGGGGCGATCCTATGTTGAATCAAAATGGACATGGAAAGGTTTTTTGGACGCTGTAGAAAAATCTTTTTCAAAACAAGGTGCTTTCCATGACAAGTGACATCACAAACAGCTTAACAGCTTCAAAAGGGAGACGGATTTTGGATCGTGCTATGGAATACGCTTTGTATCTCTTGATGGTAGGGGTCTCTATCTCGAATGCTTTGACCTCCATTGGAGTTGGGGCGGTGCTTTTGGTTTGGGTCTTTAAAAAAATAACGCTACGGGAAAAACTCTTCGCGGTGTGTCCTTTAACCATTCTGGCCGGCGTTCTTTTCCTGGCGTATGCGGTCTCACTCACCCATTCCGAATACTTAGGACAGAGCGTTCATGCATTGTTCCTCAAATACGGGAAATATCTTCTGCTAATGTTGGCGATAGGGGAAGGGGTTAAAGATAAGCGTGTTGCGATCCGGATGGCCCTCGTATTGTGTTTGACCGCCGCTTTCCTCTGCTGGGATGGGTTTTACCAATTCTTTTCCGGACGGGATCTTTTGCTGTTTCGGGAAGCGGGAAGGCTAGATGTTTATAGTGGGGCAAAAGAGTTCCATTTTTTTCGGGTTACGGCGACATTTCCTGCTTCCAATACGTTCGCGTCGTATCTTGCTCCGGTTCTGATGCTCGGTTTGGCGCTCTCCTTTTTTTATGGTGCCAAGACACAAAAAACCGCCTTGCTAAAAGGGATTTGCTTAGGGAGCGTGGTCATGTGTCTTCTCTTGACGTTCTCTCGAGGAGGGCTGATCGCTTGTTTGGCGGGCGTTGTTATGCTGGCCTTCCTTTTGAAGAAAAAGATCCTGTGGATCATTCCCGTAGTCCTCTTAACGGCAGTTTTCTGCGGAAAAAATCTCTATGGGAACCGGTCAGGTCAAGAGGGCGTCATCGATCCTACGGTGGAGACGAGGCTTCTCATGCTCAAGGATGCCTCGCGGATGTTCGAATCGCATCCTTGGACGGGGATCGGCCTGAACACTTACTACAAAACTCACAAAAAAAATCGTTCCCTCGCGATCCCTCCGTCCTATGCGCACAACAGTTATATTCAAATGATCGCGGAGGTTGGGATCATCGGTTTCATGTCTTTTATGGCCCTTATGATCTATTGGTTCGGACGGGGGATGAGCGCGTTCGGGAAGTCGCGCGACCCTGAGCTGAAATTTTTGTTAGGGGGCGTTCTGACCGGCGTATTAGGGTTGTGCGTGGCGTCTTTTTTTGATAACGTTCTCTTCGAGCTTTTGCCGGCAACGCTTTTTTGGATTCTTATGGGATACGGTGCCGTTCTCATCAGACTGGGTTCAAGCAATAAGGCCTTATGAAATCTCCGATCTTAAGTATTATCATTGTTCACTACAAGACCCGGGAGCTTACGCTCCAGTGTCTGAGGTCTATCCGTGAGTTCGGTCCTCACGTTTCCCACGAGATTCTTCTGATCGATAATGGTTCCCAGGACGGGATTGCTGAGAAAATCGTGGAAGAGTTCCCTGAAGTCCGGCTCATCGAAACAGGACGGAACGACGGTTTCAGCCAGGCGAATAATCTTGGGATCGTGAATACTCAAGCAAAGTATCTTCTTCTCCTCAATAGCGACACGAAGATCCTCGAGCCGGTTTTTGACCGGCTTGTCCAAGCTATGGAATCGCGTTCCGAAGTGGGGTGCATGGGGCCCCAGCACGTGGGAGGCAACGGACGGCATCAGGTTTCTTACGGCAAGTTCCCGGGTCTTTTTTCCGAGGTCCTCCGGAAGATCGTGGACTATCAGATCGCGCTCGATGATCCGAATATCCGGGGATATCTTTCGGAATTTTGTTCCGCGGAGCAGGAAGTGGATTGGCTTTCCGGTTCCTGCCTGCTCCTTCGCCGCGAAGCACTGCGCCAGGCGGGACTTTTAGATGAAGCTTTTTTTATGTATTTCGAGGACATCGATCTTTGCAAAAGGCTCCGTGATCGCGGTTGGAAAGTCGTTTATTGTCCGATGTCCAAGATCCTCCATTACAGCGGGCAATCGGTGAAAGAGAATATCCTCGCGGGACTTATAGCCTACCGGCAAAGCCAGATCTACTTTGCACGGAAGCATTACGGCCGCCGGGGGGATTATCTTGTCCGCATCCTGCTTTTTTTGAAATTCGGGGTCATCGCGATCCAGTCCCTGCTGGAGTTTATTACGAAAAAAATCCTCAAGCGTGATGCTCATCCGGCCTATGTCAAAATGCTCCTTTCTAAAAAAGTCTTCGGGATGATCTTTCAGCACAATCGAATGCGGCCCGTCGAGCCGGTGTTGAGCTAACGCTAGACCACAGACCATAGACGGCAAACTACAGACTACGAACCGCAAAACACGGCAACGGGATTGCGGAGGGCGCAACGAAGCGTACCCTGCAAAGACCGGGTCTTTGCACCAAGGACGATCGGCTTCTCATGCGCGCTATCACACAATACTTTCAACTAAAAAAGGCTATCGCTGGCGAACTTATATCCGGGGCCGAGCGCGTACGCCGGTCTTACAGGGAAGAGGTCGTACGCACCGCATGGAACATCGGAAGGATCCTGCGGGGGACCCTGGGACTCGAGGACCGGCCAAGCGCCGAGAATGCCGCGCTCGTTAAGCGCCTCTCAAAGGACTTCGGCAAGTCCGATTCTTTTTTTTACGACGCTGCCAAATTCCACCGGTTGTATCCCTCGAAAGCGCCTGTCGCGCTCAGCCTGTCGCATTATTCACTTTTGATCCGTTTGGAAGATCCCCGGGAGCGTCTCGCCCTTGAAAAGAAAGCCATCGCCGAAGACATCAATGCCAAAGATCTTCGGATGTATACGCGTCTCAATCCGTGGCAAGTCCCAACTGCCGGGAAAAGGGTCGTCCTCACTGCTGAGCGCGGATGTTTATATCACTACCGCGCAACGAACAAGCCTGTGGATGGGCGGATGCTCATTGACCTTGGCTTTGGCATTGAGCGTGATGTCCGTTGCAATAACAAACGGAGTTTTCATTCGGGACTCATCGTACGGACAAAACGGGAAGGAGAGGATTATTCCGCAAAAATATCGCCTTTCAACAAGAGCCGGCTTTATACCTATGCCGCCTCGCTTGTGCGGGTAATCGACGGTGATACACTGATCGCGCGCGTCGATCTGGGGTTCCGGACCTGGATCACTCAGACGTTCCGTCTCCGGGGCATCGATGCGCCCGAGATGACCTGCGCTTTGGGACAGAAGGCAAAGGCCGAGGTGAAGGCCCGTTTGGCTTCCTGCACCTGTCTTGTGATCAAGAGCTACAAGCAGGAGAAATACGGCCGCTTTCTGGCGGACGTGTTTTATCAAAAAGGCATTACGGATAGGGAGCGCATCTTGCGTGAAGGCAGGTTTTTGAACCAGGAGCTTTTGGACGAGGGCCTTGCGGTACCCTACTTGTTCCTTTGAACAAGTACGGTGCCGTCACTTATTTGGAATGCCGTGTACGGCAACCGTACGAAGAAGCATAAGACAGTGCTGGATGGGGGCTGAAGGATGGGGTCTGGGGGTTCTTAGTATAGTTTTGATTTTTAAATAAAAAACCCTATACTCTCTAGACATTTTATTGCGAACCTTCAAACGGTCGGGTGGATCTTCTTGAACATTCTCGGGATTTCGGCTTTTTATCATGATAGCGCGGCGTGTCTCATCCGGGACGGGGAGATCGTGGCCGCGGCGCAGGAAGAGCGTTTTACGCGCAAAAAGCACGATTTCTCTTTCCCGAAGCATGCCATCGATTTTTGCCTGAAAAAGAGCGGTATCCAGGCCTCTGGTCTCGATTGCGTCGCGTTCTATGACAAGCCTTTCATTAAATTCGAGCGCATTCTCGAAACCTATCTCGCTTACGCCCCGCACGGCATCGCGTCCTTTCTTATGGCCATGCCTCTCTGGATCAAACAGAAGCTCTGGATGAAGGACTACATCCAGACCGAGCTTGGTTTCGAGGGAAAGATCATTTTTCCCGAGCACCACGAGTCGCATGCCGCTTCGGCGTTCTTTCCCTCACCTTTCCAGGAAGCCGCATTCCTCACCATGGACGGCGTGGGAGAATGGACAACCACAAGTTACGGTGTGGGGAAAGGGAATAAGATCGAGATCCTAGCGGAGATCAAATTCCCGCATTCGCTGGGCCTCCTTTACTCCGCTTTCACGTATTACACCGGTTTCAAAGTCAATTCCGGGGAGTACAAGGTCATGGGCCTCGCTCCCTACGGCAAACCGGTGTATAAGGACCTGATCTTGAAAGAACTGATCGATCTGAAAGAGGACGGTTCGTTCAAGCTCAACATGAAGTATTTTGATTATTGCGCCGGGCTCCGGATGACGAATGGCCGTTTTCATAAACTCTTCGGCGCGCCGCCGCGGAAGCCCGAGTCCCGTGTGACACAGCGCGAAATGGACCTCGCGCGTTCCATCCAGGAAGTGACGGAGGAAGTCATGCTCCGGATCACACGCCACGTCCACAAAGTGACGGGGCAGAAGAACCTTTGTCTTGCCGGAGGCGTGGCCCTGAACTGCGTCGGGAACGGCCGCATCCTTCGCGAAGGTCCGTTCGAGAACATCTGGATCCAACCGGCCTCAGGGGATGCGGGCGGGGCCGTGGGAGCGGCTTATTTCGGCTGGCACCAGTATTTTGAAAAGCCGAGGGCCGCGAACGGAAAAACGGACAGTATGAAAGGTTCCTATCTGGGGCCGGAGTATTCCGATGCCGAGATCGTGGAATTCTTATCGAAGCACGGGGTCCCGTTCACCCGTCTCCAGGATAAAGAGCTCCCGGAAAAGATCGCGGACCTGATCGCTCAGGAGAAAGTGATCGGCTGGTTCGAGGGCGCGATGGAGTTCGGGCCGAGAGCGCTGGGCGGCCGTTCTATCATTGGAGACCCTCGTTCGCCCAAGATGCAGGAACAAATGAATCTCAAGATCAAATTCCGCGAAAGCTTCCGTCCGTTCGCTCCTTCGATCACGGCCGAGAAGGTCTCGGACTATTTCGAAATGAAAACGGAAAGTCCTTATATGCTCCTGGTTGCGCCTGTTCAAAAAAAGTGGCGCCGGGAGATGACGGAAGATGAGAAAAAGCTTGAAGGCATCGAGCTGCTGAACGTGAAGCGGTCCGCGATCCCGGCCGTCACGCACGTCGACTATTCGGCGCGCGTTCAAACCATCACTGAAACGCAACATCCGCGCTTCTACCGTTTGCTCAAAGCATTTGACGAAAGACACGGCTGCCCGGTTCTGATCAATACTTCGTTCAATGTCCGGGGAGAACCGATCGTCTGCACGCCCGAGGACGCGTTCCGGTGTTTCATGCGCACGCACATGGACTATTTGATCCTTGGGAATTATCTGCTCGCCAAGGAAGAGCAAAAGCCTCTTGAGAAGGACAGCGAGTGGATGAAGGAATTTGAACTGGACTGACGGAAAACCTATGATCCTTGATGAAATAAAAAAAATAGAAAGCGGTCCCAAGAAGCTCCGCGAATTCGGTTTCGTGGTCGGGGGTGTCTTGTGCGCGATGGGCATTCTGTTTTTATGGCGAGGCAAGGGAAGTTATCCGTATTTTCTTGCGCCCGGGATCGTCCTTGTTATTTTGGGAGCCATCCTTCCGTCGATCTTGAGACCGGTCCAGAAGGCATGGATGACGCTTGCGGTCCTGATGGGTTGGGTCATGACGCGGGTGTTCCTTTCCGTTCTTTTCTATCTCGCGATCACGCCGGTCGGGCTCATCCTGCGTCTTATGGGAAAAGACCTTCTGGACGAGAAGCTTGATCTCAAACAGCAAAGTTACTGGAAGATCCGACCGAAGGTCTCACGCGTCCCTGCTGACTACGAAAAACAGTTCTGAACAAAATGCTTAACAAGATCCTTCGCGCCATTCTTCCAACTTTCTTGGGCACGTGCATCCTGCTGGTTCTGCTCGAAGGAGCGTTTTGGGTGCTGGGCTACCCTCAAGGGACCTGCGATTTTATTCAGCGGGTGATCCTCCAGCAGGACCTGGCATTCCGGAAACCTCCGGGCCAGTACCGGGTCTTCGTTTACGGAGAGTCCACGGTCCACGGCGCCGGCTACGCGCCGACTTCGAGCCCCGTCAAATGGCTCGCGGCCTACCTGAAGGATTATCTTCCGGGACGTGACGTCAAGGTCGTCAATTTCGGAAGGCTCGGAGAAGAAAGTGATTTTATCGCGCAGGCTTTTTCCGATACCCTTCCGTACAAGCCCGACCTTGCGGTCTTTTATCTGGGCCATAACACCTTTTATCCCGATAACCGGGTCGATTTTGTGGAAAAGCGCGAGTCCGAATTCCAAAACCGGATGCGGCGCCTGTTCCGCAAGAGCCGCCTGATATCCTTTGTGGTCCGAAAAGTCATCGAACACAAGGTCCGGCGCCATTCCCAAAAGATCGAGGATGTCATGGGGGACCCCAGGATCGAGACCTTCCCGGTCCCGAACGGGGAAGGGTACAGGACCCTCACCGTGCCGGGAAGCCCCGTCTATCTGGAAAATGTCCGATTCTTTCAGAGAAACATCGACAGGATCTTGAAGGCCGGCGAGAAAGCGCATGTCGCGGTCCTTTTCATGAAACCCGTCTGCAATTTGAAAGATTATCCTCCGGATTTTTCGGGCCACTTGAAGACCTTGAGCGCGGGGGAGCTGGCGCGGTGGGATCAGTTCTACCGGTATGGGCGCGAGGCCGCGAAGAAGAAAGACGATCTCATCGCGATCGAACTTTTCGAAAAAGCGGCGGCGATCGATCCCACGTATGCGGACCTTTCCTTCGAACTGGGGCGGCTCTATTTTCAAAAAGGGGAGATCGAAAAAGCCCGTTCCTTTTTCGAGCAGGCGCGCGACCACGACGGGGTGATCCGGAGGGCGCCCAAAGACATCCTTCGTGTCTTTGACGATCTCGCCAAGCAGGAAAAGATCTATTACTTCGATACGGAAAAAGCGCTTCTTCCAAAAGCTCCGGGAGGGATCCTGGGGTGGCCGGTGATCGAAGACAACGTTCATTTTTCCATCGAGGGGCAAGCTCTCACCGGACGTGCCCTGGCCCGTGAAATAGCCGGGCATCACTGGATCGCGCCGCGCTCGGAGTGGCAGTTCGACCGGGAGAGGCCCGTGTCCGAAATTGCAGCAGAACTTGGGATCACTCCCCGGACGATCTTTTTGAATTATTGCGCGGTGGCGGGCTACCTCGAGCACCGCTATCAGGAGCGCCTTGAGTTCGCACAAAGGGCTTTTGAACTTTTTCCCGAGGACCCCAGGGCCTTACGCCAACTGGCTTGGGCCTACTGGCTGCTGGGAGAAAAGGACAAAGCCCTGCCCATTTACAAACACCTCGGTCAGAAGGACCCCGCGGCCCTGGAGGTCGTCTTTCGCGCCCAACCGGCGGTGAAGCAAGCCTACGAGTCCTTTATCTCCCTCCCGCAAACTCCCAATAAATAAAAAAGTTTTAGCGTTATTTGGTCCGCAATCCCAGTGCGCTTCGTCAACGCTCAGATCGCCCCAGCGATGCGATCCTCGCTCGCGCGTTCGACTTCACTCGACGGACAGGAATCGTAACGAGACAGCTCTCGGAGCTGATGGGAGCTTGGCCCTGCCGCGCTTTTTTTGCAGGTCCCATCAGCGAGAGCGCAGGCTGGCACTCGCCGCGGGAGCGAGTGAACAGCCGATGTCGAGAGACGATTCCTATCCGTCACCATGCCCGTTCCGTCTCACGAGCGTGCCTTATCGCTCTGGGATTGCGGACCGTCTTCTATTTTTTTCTTCGGAGTTTTTCGTTTAAGCTGGGGGCGGCATCTGCTAGTATACGTCCTTCATTCAATCTACAAAGGAGGCGTTGTGGGAAAATTAGGCATTCTGAAGGAGTTCTGGGATTTTCTGAAAGTCCGCAAGAAATGGTGGCTTACTCCGATCGTCGTGGTCATGGTCCTCTTGGGCGCCTTGATCGTGTTTTCACAAGGGTCCACGGTGGCGCCTTTCATCTACACCCTCTTCTGATCGTCCATGCCGCGTTATCCTTTCAAAAGCTGGTGGAAACGGGTCCTGGCCGGATGCTTTGACATGGCCGGCCGGATCTGTTTTCTCCCCTTGAAGTCTCTCCGGAAACCCCTGGACCTCGCCGCAGTACGGCGTATCCTCGTGATCCGCCTGGACCATATCGGGGACGTCGTCATGTCCCGGCCCGTGATCCGGGCGCTGCATAAGAAATTCCCGCATGCCGAGATCGATCTCCTTGTCACCGAGGATATCGCGCCGCTTTTCGCATTTTCCAAAGAGGTCCGGGCGGTGATCGCGGCCAAGCACGGTTGGTTCGTGCGCAAGGCCTCTTTTCTCAAAAAATGGTCCGAGTTCTGGCGTCTCCGAGGCATTTTAAAAACCACAGGTTATGACCTTGGGTTCGATCTGCGCGGCGATGTCCGGAATATCCTTTTGATGTCTTTGGCCGGTGTGCGTTACACGGTCGGCTACGGGATCGCAGGGGGCGGATTTTTGCTGAGCGAGGAGATCCCTCATGCCGGCACCCGGCATCAGGTGCAACTCAACTTGAGCCTTTTGAGTTCGTTCTATGTCGCGCAGGATAACAAGCTCCTGCCCTTCGAATATTCCCCCGAGGGGGCCCGGGAATTCTGGAAGAAGACCGGAGTGCTGCCGCCCACGACCCTCTTGCCGCGCGTCGCGATCCACGCGGGGTCCGGATATCCGTCCAAGCGCTGGCCGTTCGAGAATTTCAAGGCGCTCATCCAGCAGATCGACAGGGAAGCGCTTGCCCAGATCGTGCTGATCGGGACGGAGGCCGAGAAGGACGCCGCGCCTGACCTCAAATTGAACTCGGAACGTCTGATCGATCTTCGAGGGAAAACCGCTCCGCAGGACCTTCCGGTACTTTTGGATGTGTGCGATGTTTTTATCGGGAACGACTCGGGACCGGCGCACATCGCCGCGGCCCAGGGACTGGAGATCATTTTACTGGTGAGCGGTACGAATGACATCCGCCTCTGGCACCCCTGGACCGACCGATTGTGCCTTCTGCAGCATGAAGTCCCGTGTTCGCCTTGCGGACTTGAGATCTGCCCGGTCGAGGGCCATCCTTGCGTGGAAGAGATCACGGTCGATCAGGCTTTTGATGCGTTCGTTTCGATCCTCGGCCGTCTCCAGAAAAGATCTTAAGCCATGGTTCTCCACCGTATCGGTCTCGATGTCAGAATGTTGCAGAACTCGGGGATCGGAACCTACCTGCGCGGGCTTCTCTCCGGAATGAGGACGCTCGGACTGGACAAGGATCTTGCGCTTTTTGGCCACGAACCAGCCGGAACTCGTCCGGGAGACGTTTTTTCAGCGCCGATCTATTCGATCCGCGAGCAGCTTCAGTATCCGGGCCGGCTCAAGCAATGCCGGCTCTGGCACGCGCCGCATTACAATGTTCCTCTCCTGAAAGGGAAGACAAAGCTCGTGGTCACGATCCATGACATCATTCACTGGATCTTCCGCAAACAATTTTTATCGCCCGTCCAAACCGCATATGCCGGTTTTATGCTCAGGAAGGCGGTCACGTCCGCCGACCAGATCATCGCGGTGTCGCATCACACGAAAAAGGACCTGATCGAACATTTTCACGCGCCGGAGCAAAAGATCACCGTGATCCATGAAGGGGTTGACGAGACCTGCCGGGAGATGCCGCCCGCGGAACTTGCGTCCGCGTTCGAAAAGATCCGGGAGAAGCATAAGGTCCCCCGGGATTTTTTTCTCTATGTCGGGCTCCTCAAACCGCATAAGAACGTTCTCATGCTCACGCGTCTTTTCCGCAGGCTCAAGGAGGCGGGGAAAGTCCGGGCGTCGCTTGTTCTGATCGGGCGCAAAGACAAAGCCTATCCGGCCGGATATGAAGACTTGGCTTCGCTGAGTTCGACCAAGGATATTTTTTATTTGCCGTCGATCGAGTCTCAGGAACTGAAGGTCTTTTATAATCAAGCGCTTGCGTTAGTTCATCCCTCGCTTTACGAGGGTTTTGGACTGACGCTTCTGGAAGCCATGGGCTCCGGGACGCCGGTGCTGACCACGAATTCCTCCTCGATCCCGGAAGTGGTCGGCAATGCGGCCCTCAGGGTCGACGCTACGGATGAGACCGCGATGGGGAATGCCATCGTCCGTTTGGACCAGGACGCAGCCCTTCGGGAGTCGTTACGGCTCAAAGGCCTGGAGCGGGTCAAGCTCTTCCATTGGAAAGACACCGCCCGCAAAACGGCCGAGGTCTACGGAAAGGCGTTGGCGGAAAAATGAAGATTGCTCTGGTCCACGATTGGCTCATTCATATGCGCGGCGGAGAGAAGGTCCTGGACGCCCTGGCCGAGCTTTATCCGGAGGCTACGCTCTACACGCTCTTCTTTGACCGGAAAAAGATAAGCCCGAACCTTTCGCGGCTCAAGATCAAGGCCTCGTTCCTGCAATATCTTCCGGGCATCAAGTTCTACTATCGGTGGCTTCTGCCGATCCTGCCCTGGGCGATCCGTTCCCTGAAAGTCGAGGAGGCGGATCTTGTGATCTCAAGTTCCCACTGTGTTGCAAAAGGCATCCGTATTCCCGCCCATGCTTTTCATGTCTGCTACTGCCACACGCCGATGCGCTATCTTTGGGGGTTCCAGGACGCCTATTTTAATCGCTATCTGTCGCCGGTCCGGTTACTTATGAATATCGTGTTCTATTTCCTCAGAAAGTGGGACCTGGGGACCAACTCGGGTGTGGACCTTTTTGTCGCGAATTCCGAATATATCAAGAAGCGCATCAAGACGGTCTACGGGCGCGACGCCGTGGTCGTTCATCCGCCGCTTGAGGCGGACTTCTTCAGGCCCGTGGGCGCTTCGGAGAATTTTTTTCTTGCAGTTTCACACTTTGTTCCGTATAAAAGACTGGACTTGGTCATCGAGGCTTTTAACGGTTTGGAGCGGCAGCTTGTCGTGATCGGGTCCGGCCCTCTGGCGTCCCAATATGAGAAACTCCGGAAAAACGACCGGATATCTTTCTTGGGCGGCGTGAGCGATGACGAGCTTCGCAAAGCCTATTCGCAAGCGCGGGCGCTGGTTTTTCCGACGGAGGAGGATTTCGGGATCGTACCGCTTGAGGCCCAGGCCTGCGGCGCTCCGGTGATCGCGTTCCGGAAGGGCGGGGCGCTGGAGACGGTGAAAAGCGGCGTTTTCTTTGACGAACAGACCCCGGAAGCCATTCGCGAGGCCGTGTTGCGGTTCGAGGGGCAGACCTTCGATCGCGGGGAAGTTTCCCGAAAAGTGCAGGGGTTCGGACGGAAATATTTTCTTGAGTCTATGAAAAAAACCATCGACGAACATTACGCGAAGAAGGGTGTGCCGTCATGATTTTCCTTAGTCGAAAAATGCATCGGAAATCATGGCAGTCCAAGTCACCATTCATGAAAAGAAATAGAGAGACTTGGGCGTCATGAGATCGGGTCACGCGCGCAGAATGACGGGAGCCACCATCCTGGTCGATGCGGCCATGATCGTGCTGAGCTTCATTGTGGCGTATTACTTCAGGTTCCTGGGCGTGCTGCCCACGGATCATGGTGTTCCGCCGCTTTCCGATTACTGGCACGCGCTCCTCGGGATCATCCCGGTCTATCTCTGGCTTTTCCGGGAGGCTGGTCTTTATCAAACCTCACGCCACATGCGGCGCATTGAAGAGATCTTTCTTGTGGTCAAGGTGGTGACTTATGCGGTGATCCTCCTGATGGCCCTTACGTTCTTCTATCGCCAGTACTCCTACTCGCGTCTTTACCTGGTCTTTATCTGGCTTTTCTCCTGCATCTTCATCAGCGTCGGCCGCTATGTGCTCATCCAGTGGGGTTATTGGCGTCGCATGCAAAAAAAGGACATGATCGAAGTCCTCATTATCGGCTTGAACGCAAACGCTCATGCTCTGATCCGGTGGGCCAAGAATAATCCGCATTACGGACAAAGGCCGGTCGGGATCCTCGCCCAGGCCGTGGGGGATATCGGCAAGCAGGTGGAGGATGTTCCGGTCCTTGGTCTCACGGAACACTGGGAGACATTCATCGAAAAGCTCCAGCCTGATCAGGTCGTGCTTGTGGACGAAAGTTTTTCCAGGGAAAAGGTCACGGATCTCGTGGCGACCTGCGAGGACGCGTTCATTGATTTCAAGATGGGTGCGGATATTTACGGACTGATCGCGAGCAATGTCGGCGTGGAGTACGTCAGCCACATCCCGCTTCTGGGGTTCCGCTCGCTCCCGCTGGACGATCCGTGGAACCGGTTCATGAAAAGGGTCTTTGATCTTGTTGCGGCGAGCGTCATGGCGCTCGCCTTTCTTCCCGTCGGACTGATCGTTGTGCTGCTGATCGCGCTGGAAGGAAAGGGCTCCATTTTTTATTTTCAGGAACGCGTGGGCCGCGACCGGAACGTCTTCCGGCTCATCAAGTTCCGTACGATGAAGATCGACGCCGAGAAGGAAACGGGGCCCGTGTGGGCGCGCCCGGAAGACGACCGCAGGACGCGGGTCGGGGAGTTCCTCCGCCGCTGGAATCTCGACGAGTTTCCGCAGCTTTTGAACGTGCTTTCCGGAGAAATGAGTCTTGTGGGCCCCCGGCCGGAGCGCCCTCACTTCGTGGACAAATTCCGCGAGAGCGTGCCGCGCTACATGGCGCGTCACAAGGCAAAGTCCGGCCTTACCGGGTGGGCGCAGGTCCACGGCCTCCGGGGCGACACGTCGATCGAGGAGCGGATCAAATACGATCTCTACTACATGGAGAACTGGTCGCTTCTCCTGGACGTCGAGATCCTGGTGATGACGCTTTTTGCGTTCAAGAATGCGTATTAATATCCGGGGAATGTTGACCGGGGAACGGGGAACGCTTTCGTTCGCCGTTAACCCGCTCTCGTTTTCCTCTTAAGGAGTTCAAATGAATAAAGCTGCGCTGTCCGTGGTCGTGATCGCAAAGAACGAAGAGAAACGTTTGGCGGAATGCCTCAAGAGCGCCGAGTTCGCGGACGAGATCGTGGTCCTGGACGATATGTCGACCGACCGCACGGTGGAGATCGCCAAGTCGTTCGGCGCCAAAGTCTTCCAACGGGCGATGGACATCGAAGGCCGGCACCGGAATTACGCCTACGGCCTCGCCACGCAGCCGTGGGTTTTCTCGCTCGACGCCGACGAGCGCATTACGCCCGAACTGGCGAAGGAACTTGCGGAAGTCGCCGCGAAGCCGGACGACCCTCACACCTGCTACTGCATGCCTGTCAAAACCTTCATCGGAACGGACTGGATCAAAGGCGGCGGCTATTATCCCGCGCCCAAAACAAGGTTCTTCAAAAAAGGGCAGTTCAAATACGAGGAAGCCCGCGTCCATCCCAAGATGTTCTACGAGGGGACCTGCGGTTCTTTGAAAGGCGACATCCTGCATTACTCCAGCCCGAGCTGGGAGAACTGGCTTTCGAAATTCAACCGCGAGACGGGACTGGAAGCCGAGAAGTGGGTGAAGGACGGCCGCAAGATGGGGCCGTGGCGCGTCCTCCGGAAAGCGGCGAGCCGTTTCCTCAAATATTATTTCCAGAAAGACGGTATCCGGAACGGCTACACCGGATTCCTGATGTCCTTTTTTCACTCCGCCTATCAGATCATCGCCTTCGCAAAATACCGCGAACTCAAGCGTGCGCAAGAAAGCGCGCCGAACCAATAGGAGCGACATGAAAGTCCCGTATTTTGACCTCTCCCGATCGCATCAGAAATTCGCCGCCGAGGCCCAGGAGGCTTTTGACCGCATCCTGAAAAGCGGCGCCTATATCCTCGGTCCCGCGCTGAAGCAACTCGAAGCTGAATTTGCGGCCTACATCGGAACTACGCACGCCCTCGGCGTCGGTTCGGGGACGGACGCCCTGACCTTTGCCTTGCGCGCGCTGGATATCAAAAAAGGGGACGAGGTCATTATTCCTTCCTTCACGTTCACAGCGACCGCGCTGGCCGTGCTTCATGTCGGCGCGACACCGGTCTTTGCCGATGTCGAAGAAGGAACTTTCAACCTTGATCCGAAGTCCGTCGCTCTGGCGCTCAGCCCTAAGACCCGCGCCATGATCCCGGTGCATCTTTTCGGCCAATGCGCCGACATGACGGCCTTGATGGCCCTCGCCAAGAAAAAGAAACTGAAAGTCGTGGAAGACGCTTGCCAGGCCCACGGGGCCCTTTGGAACAAAGTCATGGCCGGGGCATTCGGCCATGCCGGGTGTTTCAGTTTTTATCCGACCAAGAACTTGGGAGGGATCGGCGACGGAGGCATGGTCACCACCTCCGATGAAAAACTTCTGAAGCGCATCCTCCAATATCGCAATCTCGGGAAGGGCATTGAGGACCCCTTTGTCCACGATGAGATCGGTTGGACCAGTCGCCTGGACAGCCTCCAGGCCGCGTTCCTCAGCATCAAGCTTAAATTCCTGGATGAGCTGAACCGGGAACGCCGCGCGGTCGCCGAGATGTATCACAAAAAACTCGCGGGGACCCCGCTTGGTCTTCCGCGGGAAACCGCCGGAGCCTATCACGTTTATCACCTCTATGTCGTTCGCGTGCCGGACGGAAAAAGGAACGGCCTCAAAGAATATCTCTCGGCCCAAGGCATCCCGACCATGGTCCATTATGCGACCCCGGTGCATGCCCAGCCCATCATGGAAAAGCACAAGACCCGCAAAGTAAAGCTGCCCGTCACGGAGAGGCTCCGCAAAGAAGTCCTGACCTTGCCGCTTTTCCCCGGCATGACCGAACCGGAAGTGGACGCCGTAGCCGGCGCCATCCGACGGTTCTTTGGGGAGAAGTGAGATGCGAAATCCGCACCGCAAAGTTGTCTTCATCGACCGGGATGGCGTTATCAATGTGGATCTCTGGAAGTATGTGGAGCACTGGAAGGAATTCCGTTTTGAGAAAGGCGCGCTCGAGGGCCTCAAGGCCCTGAGCGAAAAAGGGTTCGACATTTTTATCATTTCGAACCAGGCCGGTGTCGGGGACGGGATCTTCAGCGAGGCGGCGATGTGGAAAGTGCATGAGAAAATGATCGCGGCCATGGCCAAGCGTGAGATCAAGATCAAGGGCGCGCGTTACTGTATCCACGCCAAAAAAGCAAAATGTGACTGCCGCAAACCCAAGACCCAGCTTCTTGAAAAAGCCGTCCTGAATCTCAATTTTGACAAAGACAAAACTTATTTTGTCGGAGATAAAGCGAGCGATCTCGAGGCCGGCAAGAATTTCGGCGTGCGGACGATCCTGGTGCGGACCGGGTATGGCAAGAAGACGGAAAAAGAGCTGGCGAAAAAGCTTCAGCCCGACCATGTCGTGGACGATCTCCGCGACGCGGTTCCGATCATCCTGAAGGCGGCTGCATGAAGTTTTAAGAAGTTGCGTGTGTCGCGGAATGTTGAAACGGCTCGTGTGGCCCGTGGTTGCCCAGCGCAATTGGGGAGGGTTTTATGAAAATCGATATCATTCATGCTACGGCCGGAGAAGGACACCGCAAGATCGCCATGGCGGTCCAGGATGGCCTGGCACGTTATGCCCGTCCGGAAGACCACCAAATCCGCCTGCTCAACTGCCTTGATTTCACCGACGCGACTTTTCAAAAATCCTACACTTCCATCTATTACTGGTCTGTCCGGCATGCTCCCAATCTTTGGGGTGGGTCTTATGAGGCGCTGGATCACGCCTGGGTCTATCAACTGGTCCGGCCGTTCCGGGTGCTCACGAATGATCTCCATGCGAAGCGTTTGCTGGAAGATATCGTCAAAAACCAGCCCGACGTGATCGTCTCGACCCATTTCCTCCCGCCCGAGATCCTGGGCCGCGCCAAAGAGAAGGGACTGATCCAATCGAAAATGATCACCGTGGTCACGGATTTTTATCCTCACACGTTCTGGGTCAATCCCGGGACCGATCACTACTGGGTCATGGCCGATGAGACCAAACGGGACCTCACCCGGCGCGGCGTCCCGGAGGGGATCGTCACTGCCGGCGGCATCCCCATTCTTCCCGCCTTTCAACCCACGGGAAAAAAACTCGAGATCCTGAAGAAACACGGTCTTGAGGAGAACCGCTTCACCATTTTTCTTACAAGCGGCAGCTTCGGTCTCGGACCCCAGGAGGCGATCCTGGAAGAACTCAAGGCGTTCAAGGACAAGGTCCAATGTTTCGTGGTCTGCGCCAACAATAAAGAACTCAAGGCGATCCTGGATGCCAAAGTCTATCCCTATCCCGTGAAGATCTTCGGCTTCGTCGATTTTATGCCCGACCTCATGGAGGCCAGCGACCTTATGGTCGCGAAATCGGGAGGTTCCACGACCTCCGAAGCCTTGACCAAGGGTGTGATCATGGTCGTCATGGCGCCGATCCCGGGGCAGGAAACCCGGAACGTGAAGCTCCTGAAGCTGCGCGACGCGGCGTATTTCCTGACCGATCCCCACGAGATCCACGGCATCGTCAAAGGCATCTTGGACGATCCCGCCTCCTTACAGAAAAAGCGGGACGCCGTAAAGCTTCTGGCAAAGCCCAACGCGTCGGAAGATCTCGTCAAAATGATCCTCTCCGGGAAATAGCACCTATGCCGGAGAAAGAATCTCTTTTATTCCTGAAATCTCTGAAAGAAGACGGCATCGAACATGTACACGTATCCTTGGGATCTTCTCGATCCATCATGGGGAACCAGTCCTCCAAGAGTGAACTCCAGGAACTCCAGACCACGGTCCTGAAATGCAAGCTTTGTGCTGCACTCGCAAAAACCCGCAAGAAAGTCGTTTTCGGTTCCGGTAACCTGCAGGCCAAGCTTGTCTTTGTGGGCGAAGCGCCGGGCGCCGATGAGGACGAGCAAGGACTTCCTTTTGTCGGACGCGCCGGACAACTTTTGACCAAGATCATCGAAGCCATGGGAATGACCCGCGATCAGGTCTTTATTTGTAACGTTCTCAAATGCCGGCCTCCGAACAACCGTCCGCCGGCGCCCGGGGAAGTCGTGAACTGCCGCCCCTTTCTCAAACGCCAGATCGAGTTGATCCGTCCGAAGGTGATCGTGGCCCTCGGGAATCACGCGGTCAAAGCGCTTCTCCAGACCGAAAAGGGCATTTCGGGAATTCGCGGCACGTTCCAAGAATACGAGAGAACTCCCGTGATGTGCACCTATCACCCGGCGTATCTTCTGCGAAGTCCGGGTGAGAAACGCAAGGTCTGGGAGGATATGAAGAAGGTCATGCAGCTTCTTGCGAGGTCTGAAGATTGAAAAGGTCCGTGGAAGGAGAGTCTCAAAAGGCCCCGGACCTCCTCGTCGCGCAGGTTGCGGTCCCTCTTCCGATCCCCACGGTCTTCAGCTATGAGATCCCGGGACACCTGATCCCCAAGGCCGTTCCCGGTGTTCGCGTGACCGTTCCGTTCCGCAACACCGAGATCACAGGATACCTGGTGGGCACCGGCTCTCAAATCGGGAGCGACAAGAGACCCAAGAATCTCAAATCCATTCTCGCGATCCTCGACGATCAGCCCGTCCTTTCTTCCGCTATGCTCCAACTCACGAAATGGGTGGGGGAGTATTACGGCTCCAGTTGGGGAGAAGCGATCGAGAACGCGCTTCCGCGCTGGGTGAAATACGGGAAAAAAACCGAGAAATATATTGAAAAAGCCAAGCGGGGAAATGCCGCGTCGGTCCATCCGCCGGAGGATTACACTCTTTCTCCCGAACAGGAAAAAGCGTTCCGGACCATAGAAAAAGCGCTCGATGCCAAGCGTTCCAAACCCATGCTGATCTACGGCGTTACCGGCAGCGGCAAAAGCGAGCTCTACATCCGCGCGATCCGCGAGACCTTGAAACGAAACCGCGCGGCGATCTGTCTCGTGCCTGAGATCGCGCTCACCGAACAGCTCCGGCGATTTTTTTCCGGACATTTCGGGGATAACCTCGAGATCCTTCACAGCAAAATGACCGATGGCGAACGTTTTCTCACTTGGAAGCGTATTGAAATGGGGATCTGCAATGTCGTGCTCGGACCGAGGTCCGCGGTGTTCGCTCCCATTCCGAATCTCGGGCTCATTATCATGGACGAGGAGCATGAGGGCTCGTACAAACAGGAGACCACGCCTCGTTATCACGCCCGCGAGGTGGCCGCTTGGCGGGCCGGGCATGAAGGCGCGCTTTTTTTGATGGGCACCGCCACACCCTCTCTGGAAAGCATGGCGCTCGCGGAACAGGGGAAGATCGATCGCGTCGATCTTATCGAGAGGATCGATCAGAAAGCCATGCCCAAGGTCGAGGTGATCGATCTGAAGCGCTGTGAAGGGGACAAACGTCCGAGCCTCCTTTTCTCGCCGCCCCTGATGCGCGAGATCGGGACGAATCTCAAGAATGGGGAAGGTACCATGCTTCTTCTGAACCGCCGGGGGTTTTCCACTTCGATCCGTTGCCCCAAGTGCGGCAAGGTCGAAGAATGCAAACTCTGCCAGGTCTCGCTCACCTTCCATCAGGAAAAGAACCTCCTGCTCTGTCACTATTGCAATTACCAGAAAAAAGTTCCGGATGTCTGCGGCGAATGCAAGGCCCCCATGCTCCGCTTCATGGGATTCGGGACCGAGAAGGTCGAAAGTGAGATCGCGCGATTTTTTCCAAGCGCCCGCATCGCGCGGATGGATGCGGACACCACGCAGAAAAAGGATTCCCATGAGAAGATCCTGGAAAAATTCCGGGAGCAAAAGATCGACATCCTGATCGGAACGCAGATGATCGCCAAGGGGTTCGACTTTCCGCATGTGACCCTGGTCGGCGTGGTGCTCGCGGATGTGGGACTCCGGCTTCCGGACTTCCGCTCAGGAGAACGGACGTTCCAGCTTCTCACTCAGTTCGCGGGCCGCGCGGGCCGAGGAATCAAGCCGGGACGCGTGATGATCCAGACCTGGATGCCGGAACATCCGAGTATCCGGTTCGCGAAGGAACATGATTTTCTGAATTTTTATGCGCATGAGAAACGATGCCGCGAAGAATTCCATTATCCTCCGTACCGGTCGCTTGTGAACATCATCATCCGCTCCCACGATGAGAAGAAGGCGTATTTGTTTGCCAGGGAAATTCGAGAGGGTCTTAAAAAAGAATTTTCGAGCCACAATCCATGCGCCGCGGACCACGAGATCGAGATTATCGGTCCCGCGCCACTTCCGTTCTATAAATTGCGCGGCCATTTCAGGTGGCATGTCATGCTTAAGATCCCGAAGGACCTTCAGCTTTCACCCCAGATCTATTCGCTCCTCATGGACCTCAAAAAACCTTCCGCTGTCGCCTTCCAGCTCGATGTGGATCCATTAAATATCCTATGAATCCACAAGCGCCAACCTCAATTTGGCAAAAAATAGCCCTCGCGCTATTCGGTTTGATCTTATCGCTTGTGCTTCTAGAGGTGGGCTTGCGCCTCGGCGGGTTTGTCCTGTTATCGGTGCAAGAATACGAAAATTTAAAGTCTATCAAACAAAAGGGCGCCTACCGTATTCTCTGTTTGGGGGAGTCGACCACTCAAGGAACATATCCTAAGCCTCTTGAGCAAATCTTGAACCAGCGTAATATCGGAGTCCGTTTCAGCGTTATAGATGAAGGCATATCCGGAACAAACACCCCCGCCATACTAAGTCGAGTCGAATCTTATTTGAACAAGTATCAACCCGACATGGTCGTTGCGATGATGGGGATCAATGATGGGGAAGAACAGATCTCCCCAGAAGCAGTCTCTCCTTCAAAAGGAACGCTTTTCATCCAAACTTTTAGAACCTACAAACTCGCAAAACTTCTTTGGTTGCATCTTCACATGAAGGCCGAGGAAATAGGACTTTATAAACCTACCGGTGACAAGCAGAGTTCCGTGGAATCTTCTCTGGACGAAGACCCCTCCAAAAAATATGTCGGCCCAAATCCAAAAGATGATAAAGCCTACTTTGAATTAGGAGCGCTTTATCGAGACCAAGGCGAATTCACTCAAGCAGAAGCCTCTTTCAAAAAATCCATCGAGCTTAATCCTGCAAACGACGATGCTTACGACGAATTAGGATGGCTTTATAGAGAACAGGGCAAATTCCTTCAGGCTAAAAATTTTTTAAGGAAAACCATCGACCTTAATCCTCAAAACCCACATGCCTTTATCGGATTGGCACGACTTTATCAAGACCAAGGCAAACTCTCTCAGGTTGAAGATTTTTATAAAAAAGCTATCGAGATAGACCCTGGAATCGATTATGTCTACTTAGAATTAGGGGAGTTTTATCGAGGTCAAGGCAAATTCTCCCAGGATGAAGATTTTTGTATGCGAGCCATTGAGCTGAATCCGAAAAATATTGGTGCTTTTTTTGCATTAGTAGGTCTTTATCGAACGCAGGGTAAATTATTCGAAGCCGAAGATCTTTTGAAGAAAGCGGTCGAATTTAACCCTAAAAATGAGCGTTTATTAAATGCCATGGCGTCGCTCTACGAAGAGATGGGCAAACCGGAGCTGGCAAAAGAATACACTAAAAAATTACAGGATCTGAGGCCAAAAGGTTATGCAGCTGTCGTAGTTAACAACTATCGCAGGCTCAAAGAGATCCTGGATAAAAAAGGAATTAAACTAATCTGTGTGCAGTACCCGATGCGAAACGTGGAGCCGCTAAAAAGAATTTTTGAGAAAGAGAAGGGTGTTATTTTTGTCGATAACGAGCGCGTATTCAAGGAAGCGCTGAAAAAAGATGGCTATAAAGAGTATTTTGTCGATATGTTCGGCGGTGATTTTGGGCATTGCACTCAAAAAGGCGACGAGCTTTTGGCCCAAAATATCGCCGATGTGATCCTCAGGGAAGTCTTTCGCAAGTAGCATGACCGGCGTTGTGCCGGGGACCGCTCTGCCTGGGGGGTTAATTTAGGGTATGAAGCATCATCTATGCAGAATAAAATCTCGCAAACAGCAACCTCAATTTGGCAAAAAATAGCCCTCGTGCTATTCGGTTTAATCTTATCTCTTTTGCTTCTGGAGGCGGGAATGCGTCTGGGCGGGTTTGTCCTGGCATCGATCCAAGAGTACGGGAATTTGCAATCCATAATGCAAAAAGGCGCGTACCGTATTCTCTGCATAGGGGAGTCGACCACGCAGGGACAATACCCTCATCTCCTCGAGCAGGTCTTAAACAAACGCGATATCGGGGTGCATTTCAGTGTTATCGACAAAGGAAAAGCGGCCAAGAGCACCCTCGTTCTCATGGACGAAATCGAATTCAATTTGGCCGAGTATCATCCCGATATGGTCGTGGCGATGATGGGGATCAATGATGAGGGGAGACATATGCCCCGGGAGATGCTGACTACTTCGGGAGGGAAGCTTTTCATCCGATCTTTGAGAACCTACAAGCTGGCACGCCTTCTTTGGCTGCATCTTCTCAAAAAAGCCGAGGAAATGGGAATTTATAAACCTATTCTTGTGCCGCCTGAAACTCCTTTACCGATAACCGGACCCGAAAAAACTTCTGTCGTACCCGCTCTGGTCGAGGGCTTCCTCAAGAAAAAGGTTGCCGATGATGACAATGCCTACGTTAATTCCGGATGGCTTAGTCAAGAGCAAGGCAAATTCCCTGAAGCCGAGGAAGCTTTCAAAAAAGCCATCGAGATCAATCCTAAAAACGATAGGGCCTACTTTGCATTAGGGGCGCTTTATCGAGGTCAGGGAAAATTCGCTCAAGCGAAGGACTCTTTCCAGAAGGCGGTCGAGATCAATCCTAAAAACGGTGATTCCTATGTTGGCCTCGGGGTGCTTTTTCTAGACCAGGGTCTATTCTCCCAAGCGGAGGCTTCCTTCCAAAAGGCCATTGAGATCCATCCGGAAAATGAGAATGCCTATGTGGATCTAGGAGAGCTTTATCGACTTCAGGATAAATTCTCCCAAGCGGAGACCTTATTTAAGAAAGTCCTCGAGATCAATCCGCGAAACGAGAATGCATGCGTTGGGCTCGGGGGGCTTTATCAAAATCGTGGTCAATTACCCCAAGCGGAGGCCCTGTTCAAAAAAGCCATCGAGCTTAATCCGAAAAGCGGTAATGCCTACTTTGCGTTTGGATGGCTTTACCTCGATCAAGGCGAATTATCCCAAGCCGAAGGATCTTTTAAAAAAGCCATCGAACTTAATCCCCGTGGCGAGAATGCCTATATTGCATTGGGGGGATTTTATCGGCTGCAAGAGAAATTCGCTCAGGCCGAGGACTCTTTCAAGAAAGCTATCGCGATCAATCCTCAAAGCGGGGATGCCTATGTCGGGCAAGGAATGCTTTTTCTCGATCAAGTGAAAATACCTCTTGCCGAAGTCTCTTTCAAAAAAGCCATCAAGATCAATCCCGGGAACGTGAATGCCTATATGCATTTAGGATGGCTTTACCGGCTTCAAGATAAATTATCTCAGGCTGAGGCTTCTTTCAAAAAAGCCATCGAGCTTGATCCTAACAGCGGTGGCGCGTACATGGGACTCGGGGGGCTTTATCGACTTCAGGAGAATTTCCCCAAAGCTGAAGTTTTTTTCAAAAAAGCCATCGAAACGGATCCTAACAACGAGAATGCCTATGTGGATCTGGGTGGGCTTTATCAACTTCAAGACAAATTATCTCTGGCGGAAGTTTCTTTTAAAAAAGCCATCGAGCTTAATCCGGAAAATGAGAACGCCTACGCGGCTTTAGGGGGGCTTTACCGACTTCAGGAAAAATTTTCCGAAGCTATCGACTTATTTAAGAAAGCCCTTGAGATCAATCCCGAAAACGACCGCATCCTTGGTGCCATGGCGTTGTTATACAAAGAAATGGGCAAGCCGGAACTGGCAAAAGAATATACCGAAAAGGCGAATGAGTTGAGAGCTGGGTATTATGCGCCCGTTACCGTCAATAACTATCGTAAGCTTCAAGAGATCCTGGATAAAAAAGGGATCCAACTGGTTTGTGTGCAATACCCGGTGCGCAATGTCGTGTCTTTAAAAAGAATCTTCGAGAAAAACGGAGACATTGTCTTTGTCGATAATGAGGGGGTATTTAAAGAAGCGTTTAGGAAAGCGAGTTATAAAGAGTATTTTATCGATATGTTCGGCGGGGATTTTGGCCATTGTACTCTCAAAGGCAACTTGCTTTTGGCGCAAAATATTGCCGATGTGATCCTCAAAGAAGTGTTTAATAAGTAGTAAAACCGGCGTTGTGCCGGGGATCGCTCCGTCCGGGGCTTTGTTGGGGGTGCGAAGTATCATCTATGCAGAATAAAATCTCACGAACGCCAACCTCAATTTGGCAAAAAGCAGCCTCGGTGTTTCTGGGCTTGATCTTATTCCTCGTGCTTCTTGAGGCGGGCCTGCGTCTGGGAGGGTTTGTTCTGTTATCGATGCAAGAGTGCGGGAATTTACGGTCCATCAAACAAAAAGGCGCCTATCGGATTCTCTGTTTGGGGGAATCGACTACGCAGAGACAATATCCCCATTTTCTTGAGCAAGCCTTAAACTCGCGCAATATCGGGGTGCGGTTCGGCGTCATTGATAAAGGCCGAGCCGGGACAGACACCTCAGGCATATTACGCCAGGTAGGATCCTATTTGGACGAATATCGTCCCGATATGGTCGTGGCGATGATGGGGATCAATGATAAAGGCATCAGGTATTTTCAAGATATGCCTGATTCGGACACTTGGCTTTTTAGACATTGTCGGGTCTACCGATTCGGCAGGATCATCGCTATGCATACGTTAAAGAAGATCAAGCGAGAGGGCCTTTATGGATTTGGCGGATCAGATCCGGGCAAACCAGCAAAACCGGAAGAGAAAGCTGTCGAATTAGATTTGAAGGGGGCCGGGGAAAGACCTGGACCGGAAAGCTCTTATCGAAACGACCGCAGGCTTGCCGAGGCTGAAAAACCTTTCAAAGAAAATATCGCGTCGGATCCCAAAAAAGATGAGGCTCTCGTCGCATTGGGGGCGCTTTATCGAGTGGATGGGAAATTCTCCCAAGCTGCGGACTTCTACAGGAAGGCCCTCGAGGTGAATCCTGAAAACGGACGAGCCTACAGCGGGCTGGGGTGGATTTATCGAGAGCAGGATGATTTTCCCCAAGCCGAAGACTCCTTCAAGAAAGCCATTGAGCTCGATCCTGAAAACGACAATCCCTACATTGGATTAGGACGACTTTATCTTGAACACGGCAAATTGTCCCATGATGAAGAATTTTTCGAGAGGATCGTCGAGCTTAATCCTGGAAATGCTGCGGTCGTTTTTGGAGTGGGGCGGTTTTATCAGGCTCGGCATCAATCCCATCCGGCCGAAGGTTTATTTAAAAAAACCATCGAGTTAGACCCGGAAAACGATAAGGCCTACGTTGAATTAGCACGGCTTTACCGCGATCAACGCAAATTCTCCCAAGCCGAAGATTTCTTAATGAAAGCCGTCATGCTTAATCCTGAGAACGATGGGGCGTGCATTAGTCTGGCGACGTTTTATCGGGAGCGTAAAAAATTTTCCAACGCCGAAGACTTTCTGAAAAAAGCCATCGAGATCAGTCCGGAAATCGAGCGGTTGCTTGGTGCGATGTCGTCCTTGTACGAAGAAATGGGCAGACCCGAATTGGCAAAGGAATATGCCGAAAAAGCGAACCGGCTGAGATCCGAGTCTTACGTTCCGAATACGGTGAACAACTACCGCAAACTCAAGGAAATCCTTGATAAAAAGCGGACCAAACTTGTTTGCGTGCAGTATCCTATGCGTCATGTCGGACCGTTAAAAAAGATCTTCGAAAAAGACGAAGGCGTTATCTTTGTCGATAATGAGCGGGTTTTTAAGGAAGCGCTGAAGAAAGGGGGCTACCAAGAGTATTTTGTCGATATGTTCGGCGGGGATTTTGGCCATTGCACTCAGAAAGGCAACGAGCTTCTGGCCCAAAACATCGCCGATGTGATCCTCAGGGAAGTGTTTGACCGGTAGTGGAACCCGTTAGGAACTGATCAAGAACCCGAGAACTTACGGAGAATCAAAAACCATGGTGGCATTTCTGGTGCGGAAATGAAAAAGGACCTTTTTGCGTGGATAGCCTTGTTGTTGCTTTTCGCCTTTCATCTTATCAACAACATGGCGATCATTTTCCGGGACACGACACCTTTCATGGCGGATGCCTCCAATTATTATAAAACAAGTTTTTTGTATTGGAAAACGTGGGCGGATTTCGTCAAGTGCTGGGACCTTCAGGTGCTCGCTCCGATCCGGTGTGCGGGGCTTGGCGGAGAACTTCCTGCTCTCTTAGCGGTCCCTTTTTTTTCTGTTTTCGGCGTCAGCCACGATACGGCTATTCTGGCGAACCAATCGTTCTTTCTTATCCTCATCCTTAGCATGTTCGGGCTGGGCAAAACCTTGTTTGACCGCAAGACGGGACTTTGGGCGGCATTCCTTGTTTCGTTCTATCCCGGCGTGATCGGTTTTTCGAGGGTGTATATGCTCGAATTTCCCATCTTGGCGGTCTCGACGGCGTGCGTGTACCTGTTGATCAAATCGGAAGGATTTAAAAATTTCAAATATTCTTTATGTTTCGGTTTCGCCTTTGCGCTGGGCGAATTAATAAGGCCCCGGTTCGCTGTTTATATCGTGATCCCCGTCCTCCTTTATGCGATCAAGAACATCACCGCTCTTTTTAAGCAAACAGAGGCCCCGGTGCTGTTACAGGTAAAAAAGATGGTGATCAATGTCTTTTCTTCGACCATTCTTTCGTGCCTCGTTCTCTCCCCGTGGTATTCCATGAACCAGTTATCCGAATATCTCAAGGTACAGAAGCTCTGGTTGTCGTGGCCGGCTCTTTCAAAGATCGTTCCAACGTTGCCCGATTATCTGCGGATGCTGGGGGGAACGAGTTTAGGTTGGTTTTTTACGTTCCTGTTCTTCCTAGGGCTGGCGATTTCTTTATTTGCGAAGAACAAAAGACCCAAGATTTATTTTCTTCTAGTGTGGTTCGCGCTCACGCTCATTTTTCTTTCCATGTTTGGATTAAAAGATTTTCCCTGGCATGTCATTCCTTTATTGGCTCCTGTGGCCCTTTTGTCCTCCGCCGGGTTCGAAGGGCTGTCCAAACCGAAGATCGGCAAGTATCTCGCGGTTGTTTTTTTGTTTTTCTCCGTATTTCAATATTTTCTCATTTCTTACGGCGGTCAATGCGTTGATAGAAAAAATTCGCGCCGTCGATTAGCGAGCGTGTGCATGCAAGGATTGTTGCAAGCCCAGACTTACGATTGGGCCTTGGATGAGCTTATGGCGACATTTGAAGAGCGCAGGAATTCGGATGAAGCATGGAGCTGGAGGTTCATAAATCAAAACGTTCGCTATCTCAAGGGGGGAAGATCTTCTCCCGCGCCGGACGATCCGGTCAAAGTTTTAAATATCCACCATCGTGGCACGCCCATTCACAACGAAATAGAAGAAAGGATCTTCATAGAGAACCTTCCCGTGGTTGTGATGGGGCTTTATACGGATCAGTTCGACTGGAAAATGTTATTTTCCGATACAGAGCTTCAACATATGGTGCTGGGGGCGGATTACGTCATGAGGAGTAAAGGGAAGTGGCCAGAAGGCGGTTTTATCGATACGGTACTCGATATCTTTGAGGCCAACATCGCGCGATTTGATAAACTGAAGACCGTGAAAACGCCCGGGGGTGAAATTTCGATCTACGGGAGGAAAAACGAATTCTTAAAATCAGAAAAAATAGCGCAAAAGGAGGAAGGAGCATGAACCTTAAACGGACCGGATATCTTCCATGTATTATTACTCTCGCCTTACTCGTTTTTTCTTTTTCGGGGTGTTCGACGGCAAGCGTAGGAACTCCTTCCGGATTTTTGAAGGATTATTCGAACCTGCAGGATGGAACCTATTTCAAACAGGAGTCTATCCCGGAAGGGGCTCGCTTCGCGGGCTACAAGACCATTAAGGTAGCGCCGGTCAACTTGAGCTATCTCGACAACCAGAGTTCCTGCGATACCGGGGACCTTGAGAATCTTGCCCGGGAATTCCGTGAAGATGTTGAAGCTCAACTGCAAAAAAGCGGTTTTACGGTCACCTCCGATCCTTCGGGGCGTACGCTTGTGATCAGTTTGGCGCTCACGAACATAGAGATCCCCGACCGGCTTTTCAATGCCGGAATGACGGCGGCCTCGGTCATGTCGCCCGTGCCGCTCCCTTTCGATAAAGACGGCAAAACAGCATTCGAGGGAAAGATCACGGAGGGCGCGACCGGCGCGCTCCTGATGGAGTTTGCGGAAGTGAGGTCCGGCGCAGGCGATCAGAGGAGCTTGAAAACACTGACGGTCGGCAAATACCAGAAATTCACCAACACTCAAGCCGTCTTTTCCGGATGGGCTCAAACTCTTGCAAAAATGCTCCAGAGCCTGACTGCGGAAAATGCTTCAAAACAACGTTCTTAAAACGATCCCTGCTACCTGCTTTAAGACATTGTGATATAATTCCACTGTGACGCCCAAGTCTTTTGTTCTCTTCTCGTGAATGGCGACTTGGGCAGTCATGATCGTCTATTATTTTTTAATTAAGGGAGAATCATGGCGAAACTCAAGATCCGAACTTTTCCCGATCCTGTCCTCAAGAAAAAAGCGGCTCCGGTGACCGATTTTGGGCCGGCCATGCAGAAACTTTTTACCGACATGATCGAGACCATGCATGCGTCGGATGGCGTGGGCCTTGCCGCGCCTCAGATAGGGATCTCACAGCAAATTTTCATTGCGTGCCCGACCATGCGCCACGGTGAAGAGTACGTCATGGTGAATCCCGTGATCGAGAAAAAATGGGGGACATCGGTCGCTCCCGAGGGGTGTTTGAGCGTGCCCGGGATCTCCGGCGAGATCGTGCGCGCCACCAAGCTCCGGCTGTCCGTTCAAGATCGCCGCGGAAGGAAATGTCTGGTCGAGATCGAAGATTTTTTTGCCCGCGTCATCCAGCACGAAATCGACCATTTGAACGGGGTCCTCCTGATCGATCATTTTAAGGGCGCGATGCGGGAACGATTGATCGAAAATTATTACACCTTGAAGAATAAAGGCATGTGACTGGCGCAAGGCTCGAAGCTTAAAACCAGGATCACGCCTTCAGCTTAGTCCGAGCTCATTTCTATGAAAATAATATTTTTCGGATCCGACGCGTTCTCCATTAAGTCCCTCGAGGCCTGTCTGCATTCAGGCATGGAGCTTTCGCGGGTCGTGACCACTCCGGCGAAGAAAAAAGGGCGCGGCCTCAAGCTCGAGTCCAGCAAGATCTTCGATTATTGTCAGGCCAAGGGTCTTCCCGTCGTCGAATATTCCACACTTCGAGATCCCAAAGTCAGCCAGGAGTTGCTTGCCCTGCGGCCGGATATCTTTGTTGTCGCGTCCTACGGGAAGCTCATTCCCAACGATCTTCTTGAGATCCCAAAATACCGTCTCAATGTTCACCCCTCGCTTTTGCCGAAATACCGGGGTTCCGCGCCCATTCACTGGCCCATCTTGAACGGGGATGGGGAAACCGGCGTGAGCATCATCGATATCGCCGAAAAAGTCGACGCCGGTGACATTTATTGCCAGGAGAGGATCGCGATCGATCCGCGGACCGATGCTGAACAGCTCGCTTCTGCGCTGGCTCATTTTTCTTACGGGATCCTCAAAAAAGTTCTCATGTGCGTCAAAGACGGAAAGCTTCAAGGTGTTCCGCAAAACGAATCCGAAGCCACTCTTGCGCCCCAGCTTTCCAAACAGGACGGGGAACTCTCTTTTACCGCCATGACCGCCGTGGAAATGGACCGCAAAGTCCGCGGACTTCGACCCTGGCCGGGCGCTTATTGTTTCGTAAAAAGCGAACGTATTGCCTTGCTCGAAACCGATCTGCCGGGTGCCGCAACCTTGGAAAAGCCCGGGACACTTCTTTCGATCGAGAAGGGAGGCTCTGTCTGGGTTGCCACTCAAGACGGGGTTCTTGAGATCCTTAAAGTCAAACCCGAAGGGAAGAAATCCATGACGGCCGCCGATTTCGCACGCGGCCGCCGGCTTCAATCCGGCGATCTCATAACTGTCTAACCTTAGGCCGCGTTTTGCGCGTTTTGTGCAGTAGAATTCCTTGACACTCTGCAGTGCACGCCTATAATTAGCGGGAATTTGAAATGGTTCCCCCCGTAATTTTCAACACTCACAGAGGATTTATATCCCAGGAGGCAGCACATGGCGTTAAAGGTCGGCATTAATGGTTTTGGGCGTATCGGACGCTTGGTATTTCAGGCGATCTGCGATCAGGGCTTGCTCGGCAAAGAGATCGATGTCGTTGCGGTCGTGGATATTTCAACCGATGCGGACTACTTTGCTTATCAGATCAAGTATGATTCCGTGCACGGCCGTTTCAAACACACGGTGACGACCGAAAAAAGTTCCCCGGCGCTTGAAGATGCGGATACGCTTGTCGTCAACGGCTGCAAGACCAAGTGCATCATGGCCACCAAGACCCCGGACCAGCTCCCATGGAAAGCTCTCGGCGTGGATTATGTCATCGAATCCACCGGCCTTTTCACGGACTCCGAAAAAGCGAAGCTCCATCTCACGGCCGGCGCGAAGAAAGTCATTATCAGCGCTCCCGGAAAAGGGGAAGTCAAAACGCTCGTGATCGGTGTCAATGAACAGGAATATAACAGTGCCAAGCACAACATCGTCTCCAACGCCTCTTGTACCACGAACTGCCTTGCACCGCTCGTGCACGTGCTTTTGAAAGAAGGCATCGGGATCGAGACCGGCCTTATGACCACGATCCATTCCTACACCGCGACCCAAAAGACCGTGGACGGTCCGTCGAAGAAAGATTGGCGCGGCGGCCGCGCGGCGGCGATCAACATCATCCCGTCCTCGACCGGCGCGGCGAAAGCCGTCGGCGAAGTGCTGCCGGCGACCAAAGGAAAACTCACCGGTATGGCGTTCCGCGTTTCGACGCCGGACGTTTCCGTGGTCGATCTCACGTTCCGCTCTTTAAAAGAAACCTCGATCGAAGAGATCGATGCGCTCCTCAAGAAGGCCTCCCAGTCCTATCTGAAGGGCATTCTGGGCGTGACGGATGAAGAAGTCGTTTCAACGGATTTTATCCACGACCAGCGTTCCTCGATCTATGATTCATTGGCAACACTCCAGAACAATTTGAAGGGCGAGAAGCGCTTCTTCAAGCTCGTTTCCTGGTATGACAACGAATGGGGTTATTCCAATCGCGTAGTGGACCTCGTTCGCTTCATGGCCAAAAAAGACGGCGCACGTTGAACGCACGTATCTCAAAAAAGCCTTACGCATGAAAAAGAAAACAGTCAGAGACATCGATGTCCGCGGAAAGCGCATTCTCATGCGCGTGGATTTCAATGTCCCCATGAAGAACGGCGTGGTGCAGGATGAAACCCGCATCAAGGCCGCCTTACCCACGATCAAGTATGTGCTCGAGCGGGGCGCTAAAAGCCTGGTACTGATGTCCCATCTTGGAGATCCTAAAAAAGACACGCAAAAGGCGAAGGAAAAAGCGGAACACGACGGTAAATCCTTTGATGAGAAAAAATACATCGAAGGCAAGCACAAGATGGCGCCGGTCGCCGCAGAGCTCGCGAAACTTCTCGGAAAAGAAGTGAAGCTCGCTCCCGCGTGCATGGGACCCGAGACCGAAGCCATGGTCAAAGGGATCCCTCAAGGCGGTATCCTGATGCTTGAAAACACCCGTTTTCACAAGGAAGAAACTTCCAAGGACGCGGGAGATCGTGAAAAGATGGCCAAGGCCCTGGCTCAGTATGGCGATATTTTCGTCAACGACGCTTTCGGGTCCGCGCATCGCGCTCACGCCTCGACCGAAACTGTCGCGAAGTATCTTCCGGCCGTGGCGGGATTTTTGATGGAAAAAGAACTGGATTATCTTTATGACAAGATCGTGGATAATCCTGCGCGCCCTTTCGTGGCGCTTATCGGAGGCGCCAAGATTTCTTCCAAGATCGCGGTATTGGAAAGTTTGCTCACAAAAGTGGACCGGTTGATCGTGGGCGGCGGCATGGCATACACGTTCCTCAAGGCCAAGGGGCTTTCCGTGGGCGCATCTCTCGTGGAAGACGATATGCTGGATACTGCGCGACAGATCCTCCAAAAAGCTTACGAGACCCATATTTACATATATCTTCCGATCGACCACATTGTGACCACGGAATTTTCAGCCGATGCCGCGCCCAAGCACGTCGCGCGCGGAAATATCGAAGCCAATGAAATGGGCATGGATATTGGGCCGCTCACGATCGAGAAGTTCAAGGGCGCTCTCCGAGGCGCCAAGACTGTTTTCTGGAACGGGCCGGTCGGCGTTTTTGAGTTCCCGAAGTTTGCGGTGGGTACCGTGGCGCTCGCGAAGGCGATCTCCGAACTTCCGGATTGTGTGACCGTGGTCGGCGGCGGGGACTCGGTATCGGCCGTGAATAAAGCCGGAGTGGCGGATAAAATGTCCCATATTTCCACGGGCGGCGGCGCGTCGCTCGAGCTCGTGGAAGGCAAAGTGCTGCCCGGTGTGGCCGCACTCAACGATAAATAACTTAGAGAAAGAACCTTATGAAAAAGAGACCTCTGATCGCCGGGAACTGGAAGATGTACAAGACTGCCTCCGAGGCCGTGACGCTCGTTCAAACGCTCAAGGCGGCCGCGCACACGGTTTCAAATGTCACCATCGTGATCTGCCCGCCCTTTACGGCCCTCAGTGAAGTTTCCAAGATCCTGCATGACACTTCGATCAATCTCGGAGCCCAGAACATGTACTGCGCTCCGGAAGGCGCGTTCACGGGCGAGATCTCGCCGACCATGCTTAAAGACTCCGGTTGCCGTTATGTGATCCTCGGGCATTCCGAGCGCCGCCAGTACTTCAAAGAGGACGATATTCTGATCCATGAAAAAGTGAAGACGGCCCTCAAATACAGCATCATTCCGATCGTATGCGTCGGTGAAACGCTCGCGGAACGGGACGCGAAAAAGCACTTTGATGTGGTCAAAACCCAATTCGACGAATCGATCGGCCTTCTCGAGAAAGAGGATGTTGCCAAGGTCGTCATCGCCTACGAACCGGTTTGGGCCATCGGAACGGGAAAGACCGCAACGCCGGACCAGGCCGAACAGATGCATTCTTATATTCGCCGCCTTCTTAACGAGCGTTACAGCCAGGAGGTCGGCAGTCGTATTCCGATTCTCTACGGCGGGAGCGTCAAACCGGACAATACAAAGTCCCTTATGGAAAAACCCAATATTGACGGCGCTTTGGTCGGCGGCGCATCCCTCAAAGCGGAATCGTTCGCCCAGATCATCCTGGAAGCACAACTCACTTATGAATCGGGGAACCAATCATGAACATTCTCGTTGTCTGCCTTCACATCCTTGTTTGTCTTGTCCTGATCGTCGTTATTCTGCTCCAGGCCGGAAGGGGACAGGGCCTTACAGGTTCCAGTTTCGGCGGTAACGTCCAGTCTCTTTTGGGGACCAAGGCGTCGTCGTTCCTTACCAAGGCTACAAGCGTCTGCGCGATCTTGTTCCTTTTTACCTGTATTGGGCTGAACATCCTCGAGGTCCAGAAAAGCCGTTCGCTTTTCCAGTCCCCTAAATCTCAGGCGCCGCTCGACATCGAGCAGATCAAAAAAACGCTTGAGAAGATGAAACAAACGGAAAAAACAGGAACGGCCGCGGCAACCCAAACCGCCGCAGCGACCGAGAAAACAGACGTCCAAAAGGCTATCGGAACCGCACAAGCTGCTGCTGCGAAGCTTGCGGAAACTCTCCCCAAGGAAGCCGTCGCTACCGCGACAAAAGCGGCTAAGAAACCATAGTCCCAATACTTATCAATTTCAACGGAGTTGAAATTGGGGCAACCCTTGTCACCCTTAAAAAAAGAATGCAAGACAAGGGTAGCCGGACTTTCGGTCCTTTCGCCCGATGCGGACCTTATGAAAGTCTCCGAACCGGAACTTGAAACGTTACGCTATATCAAGGGGATCGGTCCTAAGCGTGCTCTCCTGTTCCAAAAAATAGGCATCCGGTCGGTCCGTGACCTGGTCTATCTTTTCCCACGTCGTTATGAAGACCGCTCGCACTTTGCATCCCTGAATAACTTACCCGTGAATGAGCCGATCACGTGCCGCGGCGAGGTCATGGATGTGAAATTCAAACCTATCCGCGGCATGCCGCTTGTCGAAGTCCTGATCGGTGATGCTTCGGGGACCTTGCGCGCGGTCTGGTTCAATCAGCCCTACCTAAAAAAACTCTTCCTTTGCGGCCAGCAGGTCATTCTGTATGGCAAGGTCGAGTCTTACAAAAATAATCTTCAGATGTCGAGTCCGGAATTCGAGATCGTAGAAAGTCCGGAGGCCGAATCCATCCATACCGGACGCATCACGCCGATCTACCCGCTGACTGAAGGTCTTTTTCAGCGTTCCCTCCGCACGATCTTGAGGGAGACCGTTGAACATCATCTGGACGGCGCTGTTACAGATGCGTTGCCCCCGGAGCTAAGGACCGGACTGGACCTTATGCCGCTCGACCGGGCCCTCCGGGAAATGCATCTTCCGAGCTCCTTTGAGGAACTTGAAAAGGCGCGACGGCGCATTGTCTTCGATGAATTTTTTTCTTTCGAGCTCCAGATCTTTCTGAAAGTGAGAGCGATCCGGACACGGTATCAGGCTCCCGCATTTAAAATGAGCCCGGAACTGGTCCCCGAATTCAAACGATCCCTGCCCTTTGAGCTCACAAAGAGCCAAGAAAAAGCGATCCTGGATCTCGTGAAAGACCTGGGGCAGACGATCCCGATGAACCGTCTTTTGCAGGGGGACGTAGGATCCGGCAAAACCGTGGTCGCCGCGTTCGCATTTCTCGCGGCGCATCGCGCGGGACTTCAATCCGCTTTTCTCATTCCGACCGAGATCCTTGCAGAACAACATTACCGGACACTGCTGAGATTTTTGGAACCTGTGGGGGTCCGTCCCGAACTACTGACCAAAAGCACCGAGCCGGACAATCGCGCACGGCTTATCGCGGAGCTCAAAGGGGGAAAAGTCCCCGTCGTGGTCGGCACGCACGCCCTTTTGCAGGAGGACGTCCGGTTCAAGACGCTCGGACTCCTCGTGGTCGACGAACAGCACAAGTTCGGGGTCCATCAACGCAATCAGCTTCTCCAGAAAACACCGCGTCCGCATCAGCTTGTTATGACCGCCACGCCGATCCCCCGGACCCTGGCCCTGACCGTTTACGCGGATTTGGATATTTCCATTATGAAAGAGCTGCCCAAAGGCCGTCAACCGATCAAGACTTACTGGATCACACGGAAAAAACAGCCTGATATCTTTGAGCACATGTCCCTACGGATCCAGAAAGGGGAACAGGCCTACATTGTGTTCCCGCTGATCGAGGAGACCGAGAAAAAAGACCTGTTGGCCGCGAAAAAAGAGTTCGAGCGCCTCCGGAAAACCGTCTTCAAGAAATTCCGGATGGGACTGGTCCACGGCAAATTGGAGCGCCCGGAGAGGGAAGCGATCATGCGCGCCTTTTCCCGGAAGGAGATCGATATCCTCGTCGCGACTTCGGTGATCGAGGTCGGCGTGGACCAGCCGAACGCCACCATGATGATCATCGAGAATGCGGAACGGTTCGGGCTCGCGCAGCTCCACCAATTGCGCGGACGGATCGGCCGCGGCAAACTCGCCTCCGATTGCTTCCTTTTCGGCGAGCCCGCGACCGATGAGGGGAAGATCCGCCTGAGACTGCTCACCAAACTGAGCGACGGATTCCTTATCGCGGACGAAGATCTGAAGCTTCGCGGGCAGGGAGACCTTTGGGGAACCCGGCAATCAGGCGAACCGCTCTTTCGCGTCGCGCATCCGATCACAGACGAAGCCGTCCTGCTTCAGGCAAGGCAGGAAGCGCGAAAATGGGTCGACGGTATTTCCGGAAGCTTTCCTGAAAAAATCCCAGTTTGGGTCCAAAAATATCTCGAACAAATGCCAAAAACCGATTAAACTACACCCCCATGCGCATCATCAGCGGTAAATTCAAATCCCGGAAGATCGATTTCCCGAAGAACAGGCTGACCCGTCCCATGACGGATCGGACCAAGGAGACTCTTTTTAATATCGTGGGTTCCTTTGTGTTCGGGAAGCACGTTCTGGACCTCTATGCCGGATCGGGAAGCCTGGGTTTGGAAGCTTTAAGCCGTGGTGCGATCAGCGCGACCTTTGTCGACCAAGCCCCCTGGGCCCAAAAGGTGATCGAGAAGAACCTGGCGAGTCTCGGGATCAGCAACCAGGGCACGATCCTTATGCGGGACATATCCTCGGCCGTCAAAAAACTCGAGAAGACCGGACAGGGATTTTCTCTGATCTTCGTGGACCCTCCCTTCATGAAAGGCCTGGTCAAAAAGACATTGATGAGGCTGGACGCCTCTGATATAGTCCTGCCTTTCGCGCAAGTCGTGGTGGGGCATATGTGGCGGGAAGAGCTGCCAAATGCCGAGCTCAAGAACCTCAAATGGGTCCGCACGAAACGGATCGGGCAAGCCTGCCTGTCCTTTTATTTCCGATTGGAATCAACCAATGAAAAAACGAAAAGCTATATATACGGGGAGCTTTGATCCCGTCACGTTCGGGCATCTGGATCTGATCGAACGGGCGCTCAACCTCTTTGATGAACTGATCGTGCTCGTGGCTTCGAACCCCTCGAAGAAGACTCTTTTTACGGCCGAAGAGCGGGTGAGTTTCCTAAGAACGGCGCTCAAACACCGTCCCCAGGTCAAGGTGAAGCACTGGGAAGGGCTGACGGTCCATTTTGCCAAAAAAGAAGATGCGTTTACGCTCATCCGGGGTATCCGAGCGACCTCCGATTTCGATTATGAGTTCCAAATGGCTCTTACGAACCGCAAGCTTGCCCCCAAGATCGATACGATGTTCCTGATGCCGTCCGAATCGCATTTTTATCTCTCCTCGCGTCTCATCAAAGAGATCGCTCAACTGGGCGGAGATGTCACGCGTTATGTCCCGGCGCCGGTCGCGGTCCGGATCAAAAAAAAATTTCCGGATATCAACGCGCGTTAATATGAAATTCATCCTTTCGGAATTCCAAGAGAGCGTCCCGGTCCACGTCGAAGGGTCTTATGACGCCAAAGCGATCGAGGTCGAGTTCCCGGACATGTTGTATACGGGGCCCGTTCTTCTCGCGGGAGAAGCCGAAAAAGTCGGCGGCATGCTTCGCTTGCAAGGAACTCTGAAAACTGCGGTCAAACGGATCTGCGGAAAATGCCTGAAGGAAAAGAACGAAGCGTTATCTTTTGATGTGGACTGGATCTTTGACCTCTCGGGAAAGGATACGATCGAACCCGTTGAAAATGTCCGCGAACTTCTGATCGTCGAACACCCCTTGGTACATCTGTGTAAAGCGAACTGCCGGGGACTTTGTCCCCAGTGCGGGATCGATCTCAATGAAGGCGCTTGCAATTGCAAGGAAATTGGCTATCATGCTTCCCCAGTTATCATAAAAAAAGAGAAATCCAAGAAGGAGCGAAATCATGGCACATCCTAAGAGAAAACATTCGAATACGCGCTCACGATTGCGCCGGGCGAACGACCATTTGGTCCTGAAATCCCGATCGCAGTGCACGCAATGCGGCGCCTTCGTCCTGCCCCATCGCGTCTGCGCTTCCTGCGGTTTTTACAAAGGGAAGCTGGTCAAGTCGATCAAGGTCAAGACCCAGGAGAAGGAATAACCCTTATGATCCGGATCGCCCTGGACGGAATGGGGGGGGATTACGCCCCGCAGGTCGTGGTCGAAGGGGCCGTCATGGCGGCCAACGACTTTGAGAATCTAGAGATCGTTCTCGTCGGTCAGACCGCCCCCTTAAAGCAGGAACTGAATAAGTATAAGGTCCTTGGCGGCAAGATCATCATCCTGGAAGCGAGTGAGGTCATCGGCATGGGAGAATCGCCGGTCGCCGCGCTCCGCAAGAAAAAAGATTCCTCCATCGGTGTTTGTGTCGACCTTTTGAAGAAAAAAGATTGTGCCGCGGCCGTTTCCGCGGGAAACACGGGCGCCATGGTCGCCGCCGCCACACTCCACCTCGGCATGTTGCCCGGGATCAAGCGTCCCGGCATCGCCATCGCAACGCCGACACTCCACGGCATGTCCGTGACGACGGATGTGGGGGCCAATTTGAATCCTTCCGCGTATGAACTTTTCCAATACGCGATCATGGCGGATGTGTTCGCCAAAAGCATTCTCAAGAAAAAACGTCCTGCGATCGGACTTCTCAATATCGGAGAGGAAGAGTCGAAGGGGACCGAGGTCCTCAAGGAGACTTATAAGCTTTTGCGCGAATCGTCGCTTAATTTTATCGGGAATATCGAGGGACGCGATTTCTTTACCGGCAAAGCCGATTGCATTATTTGCGATGGTTTTGTCGGCAACGTGGTGCTCAAGATGATCGAAAGCATTCTCGAAACTTCCGTCGCGCTCATCGGCCGCGAACTCCGCAAGAACCTTTTCACGTCTCTTGCCGCATGGCTCTTGAAACCGGCTCTTTCTTCCATCCGCAAGGCGACCGACTATGAAAAAGCGGGCGGGGCTCCGCTCCTCGGCGTGGACGGCAACATCATCATCAGTCACGGTATCTCCTCGGCTCTCGCCATCCGGAACGCGATCCGTGTCGCGGGAGAACTTGTCACCACGCGCGTCAACGCGCAGATCGTGGAAGCCATCACCCCATACCTCAATCATGCCGTTCCGCCCGTTTCTCCGGCGGAGCGCAAATCCAGCAATGCATGATTGAACCCGCGAAGAGTATAAAGGAATCATGACCGCACCTTATCGTGCCGCCATTACGGGGCTCGGGGCTTATTTGCCCGAAAAAGTTTTAACGAACGCAGATATCGAAAAGATCGTCGATACCACCGACGAATGGATCCGTACGCGCACCGGCATCCGTGAGCGCCGGATCGCTGCGAAAGAACAAGCTACGAGCGATCTCGCGTTACCTGCGGCGCAGGAAGCCTTGCGGAATGCCGGCCTTACCCCGACAGATCTCGACCTGATCATTGTGGCCACGACATCGCCCGACATGATCTTTCCTTCGGCCTCTTGCTATCTCCAGGCGAAGCTCGGCGCTTCCTGCGGGGCTTTTGATCTTGCGGCTGCCTGTTCTGGTTTTGCTTACGCCCTTTCCGTCGCGGAGGGATTCGTAAAATCCGGCATTCACAAGAATGTGCTGGTTGTCGGGGCCGAAACGATCTCAAGATTTATTAACTGGAAAGACCGCGGCACCTGCGTGCTCTTCGGAGATGGCGCCGGCGCGGCCGTGGTTTCCCGATCCAAGGACGGCCACGGCATACTCGCTTCGTATTTGGGCGCCGATGGCAACCAAAGCGAGATCCTTCAGATCCCCGCAGGCGGCTCCAGGATCCCGCCGAGCGCCGAAAGCGTCGCGAACGGACTGCATTATATCCGCATGGACGGTCCGGCGCTTTTCAAGATCGCGGTCAAGACCATGGAACAAGCCGTCCTCAAGGTTCTCGAACATGAAAAGCTCCAGGTAAAAGATATTAATTGCCTCATTCCGCATCAGGCCAACAATCGCATTCTGCAAGCCGTGGCGGAACGTCTTGAGATCCCCTCCGAGAAAGTCTTTATCAATGTGGACCGTTACGGCAATATGTCGAGCGCTTCCACGGTCATCGCTCTTTATGAAGCCGTAAAGTGCGGGGCGGTCAAGAAAGGGGACTATGTGGTCCTCGTCGCGTTCGGCGGCGGTCTCACCTGGGGCGCAAGTCTCATTAAGTGGTGATCTCTATGACCAAACCGATCGGTTTCTTATTTCCGGGGCAAGGCGCGCAATTCGTAGGCATGGGAAAAGATCTTTACGCCGGGAGTCCGGCCGCTTGCGCGCTCTATAAGAAAGCGGATGAGATCCTGGGTTACTCCATCAGCCAGATCTGTTTCACCGGGCCCGAAGACGAACTCACCCGCACTCTCTATGCTCAGACCGGCATCCTGGTCACAAGCCTCGCCGCCCTTGCCGCGCTCCGTGAAAAAAGTCCGGATCTCACGCCCTCGATCGTCGCGGGTTTAAGCCTGGGGGAATTCACGGCATTGACCGCCTCGGGAGCGATCTCCTTTGAAGATGCGTTGAAGCTTGTGCAAGTCCGCGCCGAGGCGATGGAAGACGCGGGCAGGAACAAACCGGGAACCATGGCCTTCCTCATGGGACTTACGGCTGAACAATGCGCGGCGATCGCCCTAGAGGCGGGCTGTGAGGTCGCCAATCTCAACGCGCCGGACCAGACAGTGCTTTCAGGAACTTTTCCGGCCATCGAAAAAGCCTGCAAGATCGCCGAAGCGAAAGGGGCCAAGCGTGCGATGCCGCTTAAAGTCGGCGGTGCTTTTCATTCCTCCCTCATGGGCGAGGCCAAAGCGCGACTTGAGGCCGCGCTTGCGGGAACTCCGATCCATGAACCCAAGTGCGCTTTTATTCCGAATGTCACGGCTGAAAAGGTCTCGCGCCCCGAAGAGATCCGGGCCCTTCTTGCAAAACAACTCACGAGTCCGGTCCAGTGGGTGCGGACCATGGCGACCGCTAAAGGGTCCGGGGTCACTACTTATCTGGAGATCGGTCCCGGGAAGATCCTCAAAGGATTGGCGCGCAAGTGCCAGCCGGAATTTGAAGTGTTTTCGATTGGTTGCGCCGCTGATCTTAAAAATTTCGGATCGCTCGCTTTATCGGGAAAATCATAAAAAAAGGAGAACGGACTATGCTGCTGAAAGATAAAGTTGCGCTTGTGACGGGCGCCGGCCGCGGGATCGGTCAGGCGATCGCTCTTGCGTTCGCAAAAGAAGGCGCCATTTTGGTGCTTTCGGACCTCAAAATCGAGTTTTTGGCGGAGACCGAGACCCTCGCGAAACAGGCGGGATCCCCAAAGTGCATTTTGACGCAAGCCAATGTAGCCAATGGGGATGAAGTGGACCAGGTCGTCAAAATCTCCCTTGACACGTTTGATCGCATCGATATACTCGTCAACGTTGCGGGTATTACGAAGGACGGATTGCTCGCGACCATGTCCGAGCAGGACTGGGACGATGTTCTTTCGATCAATTTGAAGAGCGCATTCCTCTTCACGAAGGCGTGCGCAAGACCCATGATGAAGCAGCGTGCCGGAGCGATCATCAATATCGCTTCCATCATCGGGATCGCCGGGAACGCCGGGCAGGCGAATTATGCGGCCTCCAAAGGAGGCATGATCGCCTTGACGAAAAGCACGGCGAAAGAGTTGGCCAAACGCAATATCCGGGCCAACGCGATCGCCCCGGGATTCATCAAGAGCAAGATGACCGATAAGCTTCCGCCGGATCTGGTCGAGAAAATGAAGGAACGGATCGGGCTTCGGCGTCTCGGAGAGCCTCAAGATGTGGCGAATGTTGCCGTATTTCTGGCATCGGAAGCATCCGCCTATGTCACCGGACAAACGATCGTTGTGGATGGTGGCCTTGTACTCTGATGCGCTTGTAAACCAGTAAAGCTTTTAATCATTAAAGGAGGAAACATCAATGGGCGTTCAAGAAAAGATCACAGAAATCATTGTCGAACAACTTGGCGTGAAACCCGAGGAAGTCGTTCCGGAAGCGTCCTTCGTGGATGATCTCGGTGCGGATTCTTTAGACACGGTCGAGTTGGTCATGGCCTTCGAAGAAGAGTTTGGTGCGGAGATCCCGGATGAAGATGCCGAAAAACTCCAGACCGTGGGAGACGCCATCAAGTACGTCTCGGAAAAGACGAGCCAGAAGTAGTCGCTCGTCCCTTCGTTCCTAAAGATCTTTTCACCCACGGAAAGCACCTAGCATGCGACGTGTAGTTATTACCGGTATTGGCATGATCACCCCATTAGCTAATACCGCCGAAGAGACTTGGCAGGGCTTCTTGAAAGGCCGGAGTGGTACGGGTCCGTTGACCCAGATCGACTCGACGCCTTTCAATTCTAAAGTCGCTGCCGAGGTCAAGAACTTCCAACCCGCCAAGTACATGTCCCTGAAGGACGTCAAAAAAACAGACATCTTTGTCCAGTTCGGGGTCGCCACCGCCAAGATGGCCATGGAAGACGCTAAGTTGGACATCTCCAAAGAAAACGCCCACCGCGTCGGCATCATGGTCGGTTCTGGGATCGGGGGGCTTCGCGTGATCGAAGAGCAACACCGTCAGATGATGGAAAAGGGACCGGGCCGTATTTCCCCCTTTCTGATCCCGATGCTCATCGTCAATATGGCCCCCGGAGCGATCTCGATCGCTTTAGGACTCAAGGGGCCGAGCACCTGTGTGGCGACGGCCTGCGCAACGGGTTCCAACGCCGTCGGAGATGCTTTTAAGATCATCCAGCGCAACGAAGCGGATGTCATGTTCGCCGGCGGCACGGAGTCTTGCATCACGAACCTTGGTTTTGGCGGGTTCGACGCCATGAAAGCCTTAAGCACCCATAATGAGGATCCCGTGACCGCCTCACGGCCCTTTGATAAAACCCGCAGCGGTTTCGTCATGGGGGAGGGCTGTGCGATCTTGATCATGGAGGAGTTGGAGCACGCAAAAAAACGCGGAGCGAGGATCTATGCCGAAATGGCGGGTTACGGGATGACCTCGGATGCGAGTCACATCACGGCCCCGGATCCCAGCGGAGAAGGGGCTGCCCGCTGCATGATTATTGCCATGAAAGATGCCAAGATCCGTCCCGAAGATGTCGATTACATCAACGCTCACGGGACCTCGACGCCCCTGAATGACAAGGTCGAAACCATCGCCATTAAAAAAGCTTTGGGCGAAGACGCCGCCCGCAAAGTTCGGATCAGCTCGACAAAATCCATGACCGGACATCTCCTCGGAGCGGCCGGCGCGGTGGAGGGCGCGGTTTGCGTTTTGGCCATCCGCGATCAGATCGTTCCCCCGACCATCAATTACAAGCATCCGGACCCGGAATGCGATCTGAATTATGTTCCGAATGAAGCTCAGGCCTGCCGTGTTCGCCACACACTGTCGAACTCGCTGGGTTTTGGGGGCCACAATGCCTGCATCGCGTTCAAAGCGTATCAGGAATAGGCCCTATTTTCTCTCTTCAGACAATACCTTATTCTGCCGAAATAATGATTCATGAGAGTCAAACTAAAGGGAACAAGCTCTATCCTAAGAGCGTGCATGTATGCGCCTTAAAAAACTCGAGCTTCTAGGTTTCAAGTCCTTCGCCGAAAAAACCGAGATCGCTTTTGACCAAGGGGTCACTTGCATCGTCGGTCCTAACGGTTGTGGTAAAAGCAATGTCTCCGACGCTATCCGTTGGGTTTTGGGGGAGCGCAGCGCCAAGCTTTTGCGCGGCTCGTCCATGGAAGACGTCATTTTTAACGGCACGGAAGTCCGCAAACCTCTCGCCTTCGCCGAAGTCTCCCTCACGATCGATAATGCGGACCGCGGGATGCCGATCGAATACAACGAAGTCACCCTCACGCGCCGCCTTTACCGGACCGGGGAAAGCGAATATCTCCTCAATAAGACCCAGTGCCGACTCAAGGATATCCAGGATCTGATTCTCGACACCGGTATCGGTTCTTCCTCCTATTCCATGATCGAACAGGGAAGGATCGACTACATCCTCAAGGCGGATCCGGAAGAACGCCGGTTCCTCATTGAAGAAGCCGCCGGGATCGCAAAGTACAAGGCCAAGAAAGACGAATCGATCCGCAAGCTCGAACGCACGGAAGAAAATTTAAAACGCCTTCAAGATATTGTTTTCGAGGTCCAAAAAAATATCCAGTATGCCGAGCGTCAGGCCAAACGCGCCGAACGCTACAAGCTCGAACTCGAACGCCTCAAAATGCTGGAGATCAAGCGCGCCTTTCATGACCAGCGGCAGATCGAGCAAAAAAAGCTCGATCTTACGCAAAACTTCCAGTCCAAAAGGGACGAACTTACGGCCCTTGAGTTGAAGCTTCAGGCCCAGCATCAGACGATCGAGGACCAGGAGACCCGTGTCCGGGGGATCGGGCAGCGTTGTCACGTCAAAGAGGGCGAGCGCTATCAAGCCCTCGCGCAGATCGAGACGAACGATCAAAAGCTTCGGTTCATCCGGGATAAGCGCGTGGAGCTGGCCCAACAGCGCGGTCAGCTGCTCCAAGAGCAGGACCAACTGAACCAAGCGCTTGAGGCCGCGGCCGCCCGAAAAAATGAACTTCAGGAACTCCAAAAGACCCAGGAAAGCGAAAGCTCTCAGGTTCAAACACGCCTTAGGGAAACCACTCAAAAGCTTCACGATCAGGAATCCCTGATCCAGGAAGCCAAGAACTCCCTGGAGGCGGCCCGCAAAGAATTCTTTGAAGCTGCGCAGATCACCACCCAGGCTCGCAATGAATTCCACCGCACCAAAGCGCTTGGGGAAAATTTGGGCTCTCAGCGTCGCCGGGAAGAATCGAATGCGACACGCCTTGCCGAACAGATCGCGTCCTGGGACGAAAAACTCACGATCTGCCTTCGGTCGCTTGAGAGCACGAACTCGGAGCTGCAGAATACGCTGAGCGGGCACCAGGGCCTTCGAGCCACGACCCGTGCTTTTGAAGACGAACTCACGGAACTCCGTAGCGGTGCGCACGAGACCCGGCTCACGCTCCGCGAAAAAGAATCCCGGCTTCAAACTCTTACGGAGATCGAAGGCGCGAGCTCGAACGCGTTCCAGGAATTCTTGAACGAAGCGACCCGGCAGGTACCGGGGCTTGTCCGGAGCCTTCAGGACGTCGTGAAAGTCCAGGAAGGTTACGAATGGGCCATTGATGTGGCCTTGGGACAATTTGCAAGGTCCCTGATCGCCGGGGACGTTGCGACCGCGCAGGCGCTTGCGGAACGGTTGAATGCGAAGCGTTCTCTTGCCGCCGGGATCTTTCTTAAAACACAGTTTTCGCTTTCTCCGGAGGTCTCCCAGCGCTACGCGTCCTTCGGATTCCGGCCGCTTTCCGAATTCGTCCAGATCGAACCGGGATTTGACGGTCTCCTGGGGAATGTCTTTGTCGGAGAAGCTTTCCCGCTCGATCAGCTGGAAGCGCTTCTTCGGGCGCCGGTCCCGGCCCATCTCGTTTCACGCGACGGCCTGTTCCTCAGTTCCGACAAAAGGCTCTTTTTTTGGAACGATCAGAGCCGTTCTCAATTCTTTTTTTCAAGAGACTCCGAGATCTCCAAGATCCGCCAAGAGATCGAAACGCTTACAGTACAGGCGCGGGAAAAAGAATCCAAGATCGGTTTTCTTGAGGCCGAGCTCGCGGCCCTGCGTACCCAAGGCACTGTGGCGGACGAGCAAAAAACATCGACCCTCGTTGAAAAAGAATCTCTCGAGAGTGAAAAGAAGAACATTGAAGAGCGTCTTCAAGGGTTGCGATCGGAAACGGAATTATCGGTTTCCGAGATCCGAGAATTGACACAAGAGACCGAGCAGGTCCGCCTCGCGTGCGAACAGATCCAGGCGTCCCTCAGCCAAAAGGAGCAGGAAGAATCCAGACTTGAGGAGATCCAGCGCCGGAAGGAGAAAGATCTCGAACAGAGCTTGAGCGTCCGCGAAGAGGTCCTGAACGCGGTTCGGCAGTGTCAGGCGCAAGCCGAGCAATTTGACCAGGGGATGCGACACCTTGGGGAGTCCTTGCAACTTGTCGAGCAACACGCGCAAAAAGACCGGGAGCGGCAAGCCTTCCTCGAACATGGCAAGGAACGGATCGCGGCCAAAGAACAGGAACTCGACCAGGAAGAGGTCGTCTGTGTCCGCCTGGCCGAAGAACACCAGCAACGGCTGCACACCGTGGATGTGGAGCTTGAATTGCTCCATAAAGATCAGCGGGAGCAGGAAGAATTTCTGACGGGACAACGCCATGCTCTGGATCAAATGCTTCACTCCCAAAAAGCCCTGCAGGACGAAGAGCACCAGATCTCGCTCCAGCAGATGGACCTCGACTATCAGCTCAAAAATGTCGGGGAACGGCTCTTGCAGCGTTACCGCCTGAACCTTTCGGAGCTCAACAGCCAGGATTATGTTTTTACGGAGGAAGAATTATCTTCCGCCGAGGAGACGATCGCGGCGCTTCAAAATAAGGTCGATTCCCTCGGCACCGTCAACCTGCTCGCCATCGAAGAATATCAGGAGCTGAAAACACGTTACGATTTTCTTTTAGCGCAGCAAAAAGACCTGGAGGATGCGCGGAATTCCCTCATGGAAGCCATCCGTAAAATCAATCAAACCACCAAACAGCTTTTTGAAGATACTTTCAAACAAGTGCAGGAAACCTTCAAGCAGTATTACCAGATCCTTTTCCGCGGAGGCGAGGCGCGCATCTTCCTGATCGACGAAGCGCACCCGCTCGAATCGGGGATCGATATCGTCGTGCGCCCCCCCGGGAAAAAATTGCAGAACATGTCGCTTCTTTCCGGCGGCGAAAAGGCGTTGACCGCTGTGGCGCTCCTTTTCGCGCTTTTCAAGATCAAGCCGTCGCCTTTCTGTCTTTTGGATGAGATCGATGCGCCCCTTGACGAGGCCAATATTGACCGCTTCCTCGCGGTGCTCAACACGTTCATCGATCAATCCCAATTCATTATCATCACCCATAACAGGAAAACGATCGCCATGGGAGATTCCCTCTACGGCGTGACCATGGAAGAACCCGGCATCTCCAAGATCGTTTCCGTGAAGGTCCGTTCCGGCGAAGAATCCCTTCCCGGCGAAGATCTGCACCCCAAGGTCGCCGCCGAGGTCGCAGCGGATGCCGCGTCCACGGAAACTACGGACACCGTCAGCGCTTGAGCATTCCGAACTACCTGACACTCCTTCGGATCCTTCTCACCCCCGTTTTTTTTATCACGCTTGTTTCCTACACTCCGGAAAAGGAAGGACTTCGTTTCGTGGCGCTGGTGATCTTCGGGGTTGCCGCGCTGACCGATGCCCTCGACGGGCTTCTGGCCCGGTTCCTGAAGCAGCGGACCGCGTTGGGGCAAATGCTGGATCCTCTCGCGGATAAAATCCTCCTCGTGAGCGCTTACATCGGCCTTCTTTTCGTCGCGACGCTTCCGTTCCGGCCTCCGCTTTGGATCACGATCACGATCATTTTTCGCGATCTGATCCTTCTCTTCGGATTTTTTACGCTGAACTTTGCCTCCGTAAAGATCGAGGTGCAGCCGAATCTCTGGGGAAAGCTCACGACCGTCTCCCAGATGATCCTTCTGTGTTTCATTCTGCTCGAATGGCCGGCCGCGATCCCTTTGGCCTATCTCACGGTGACTTTCACGATCGTCTCCGGGGTCATCTACATCACGCGCGGGTTAAGGTTCCTCCAATGAACGATCTTTTTTTCTCCATTCTCTTTATGCTCGCGGCGTACCTCTTAGGTTCCGTTCCGTTCGGCCTCATCGCCGGGTTCAAAGTAAAGAAGCTGGATATCCGGGAGCATGGCAGCAAGAACATCGGCGCGACCAACGTTTTCCGCGTGGTTGGGAAAATGTGGGGGATCACGGTGCTTGTGCTGGACGCCGTCAAGGGGTATGTCGCTTGTGTTCTTCCGGAGTTTTTTGGCCAAAGTCTCGAACTTCCGTTCCAGCTGCTTCTGGGCATCAGCGCGATTCTGGGTCATAGCTTCCCGGTCTGGCTCAAATTCAAAGGGGGAAAAGGGGTGGCAACCTCGCTGGGAGTATTTCTGGCGATCGCCTGGATCCCGACGCTCATCACGTTCGGGCTTTGGATCCTCTGTTTCGCGATCACCCATATCATTTCGCTTTCCTCACTGGTGGCCGCAGTGATCTTCCCGATCATGATCTTCTGGCGCTATGGCGGGACCCCCGGGATCAAATTCCTCCTGCCGATCAGCATCGCGCTGGCTGTCTTCATCCTCTTTACCCACCGCGCCAACATTCAGCGCCTCCGCCAAGGAACCGAAAAAAAGATTTTTTAAGGAGTTTCTTGACAATTAAATAAAATCATATATTATTTCCATAAAACTAATATTCTATAGAGTCATCGCCTCTTAAATTGTCTTTACAGAAAGAGGGCTGGCCGATAGAATTTTGCTCTCACGTCTTTCTACAAGGAGAAAAATTATGAGCGAACGGAAGAGATCAGAAAAACACGCCGCACCCGAATCCAAGAGGTCCACGGACAAACAGAAGGCCCTCGAACTCACTCTGCAGCAGATCGAAAAACAGTTCGGCAAAGGTTCCATCATGAAGCTCGGGGACCAGCGCCACGAGAATGTCGCCGCACTTGCCACGGGCGCTCTGGGCCTTGACATTGCCACGGGGGTCGGAGGCATTCCTCGCGGGCGCATCGTCGAGATCTTTGGGCCCGAATCGAGCGGCAAAACCACGCTGACGCTCAATATCATCGCCCGCCTTCAGTCGACCGGCGGGGTTGCGGCTTTTATTGACGCGGAACACGCCCTGGATCCGCAATATGCCCAGAAGATCGGGGTCAAAGTCGACGATCTTCTTATTTCCCAGCCTGATTCCGGCGAGCAGGCGCTCCAGATCGCGGAGATGCTTGTCCGTTCGAATGCCGTGGATCTCATCGTCGTGGATTCGGTGGCCGCGCTCGTTCCTCGCGCGGAGATCGAAGGGGAAATGGGGCAAGCGCAAATGGGTCTTCAGGCGCGCCTCATGTCCCAGGCGATGCGTAAACTCACCGCCATTATCAGCAAATCCAAGACCTGTATCGTTTTTATCAATCAGCTTCGCGAAAAGATCGGCGTCATGTTCGGCAATCCCGAGACCACGCCCGGCGGAAAAGCCCTCAAGTTCTACGCCTCCATGCGTCTGGATATTCGCAGGATCGCGAGTTTGAAAAAAGGCGACGCGGTCGTAGGGAACCGGGTACGCGTCAAAGTCGTCAAGAACAAGGTCGCGGCTCCGTTCCGTCAGGCGGAATTTGACATTCTTTTCGATGAAGGCATTTCGCGTTCATCGAACGTCGTGGAACTCGGCACTCAATTCCAGGTGATCGATAAGTCCGGGACCTGGCTCGCTTTTAACGATCAAAAACTCGGCCAAGGGAAGGACGCTGCCAGGCTTTTCCTGAAGGAGAACAAGAAACTTCTTGAAGAGATCGAGCAGAAGATCCTGGAGAAAGTCGCCGCCGGAGAAAGCGCGCTCGCCGTTGCGGTCGCCGAATAATCCTCGCTAGCGCCGTTCTCTATCTCGGTTGCGGCTCGATCGATCTGTATTGGGACCGTCCCAGCTTTTCATTTCTTTTCTAAAAAGGTAGTTGGGACAGCCCCAATTTCAACTCGATTGAAATTGATAAGTATGGGGACCGTCCTTTCTCCTATGGACAAAACACTGGCTGAAGAACAGTCGAAGCAGGCGGTCATCACCTGCCTGAGGCTGCTCGCCGCCAGTCCCAAAAGCGGCCAGGAACTGAGAAAGAAGCTCGAGAGCAAAGGCTATTCCGCCGGGGCCATTGATCAGGCGCTCCGTGATCTCAAAACTCAAGGTGTTCTGGATGACACGGCGTACGCCAAAAACTTGGTGGCCCGGCTTGCCCTCGGCAAATGTGTCGGCCGCTACAAGATCGCGTTTGAGTTGAAGCGTCACGGGATCTCGAAAAAGATCTCGGACGAAATGCTGGAAATGCTGTCAAACGAAGACGAGACCGAACGGGCGCTTGAGCAAGCCCGGCTGAAATGGACCGGATGGTCCGGGATCGATCCGCAGAAACGCAAAAAACGTCTTTATGATTTTCTGATAAGAAAAGGATATGATTTTCAGATCGTTCAGGATATCCTTCAAAAGCTTTCGAAGGGATCCTCGGACGATGAGATCTGACGCTTTATGAGAACAGCCACAGACGACCTGCGAAAAGCTTTCCTGGAATTCTTCAAGTCGAAGGGACACACTGTGGTCGCCAGCGACTCCCTGGTGCCCCAGAACGACCCTTCCTTGCTCTTCACCGGGGCGGGGATGAACCAGTTCAAGGAATACTTCCTGGGGGTCAAAAAGGACTTGGAACGGGCTGCCACGAGCCAAAAATGCCTCCGGACGGGCGATCTTGACGAAGTAGGGCGAACGCCCTTTCACCACTCCTTTTTCGAAATGCTGGGCAATTTTTCGTTCGGCGATTACTTCAAGAAGGAAGCCATCGAATGGGCCTGGGAATTTTTGACCCAGACGCTTTCCATTCCCAAGGAACGGCTCCGGGTCACGGTCCATGAGCAGGACAAAGAGGCCTTTGAAATATGGCACAAGGTGATCGGCCTGCCCAAAGATTGGATCTTTCTCTGCGGAGATAAGTCGAATTTCTGGCCCGCGAACGCACCCAAGGACGGCCCCAACGGTCCTTGCGGTCCGTGCTCCGAGATCTATTTCGACCAGAACCCGGATATCCGGGGGACTCCGGTCGATGATTCCGGGAAGTTCTCCGAGATCTGGAACCTCGTCTTCACGCAATACGACCGCAAGGACGGCGGCAAACTCGTTCCTCTTGCAAATAAAAATATCGACACCGGGATGGGATTGGAACGTCTCGCCTGCGTCCTTCAGGGCATGGCATCCAACTTCGAGATCGACATCTTTCTGCCGGTCCACGAAGCCCTTCTCAAGGCTTTGGAACTCGATCCCAAAACGGTGCAGACCCGGCAACTTTATACGATCTCGGACCATTTGCGCGCGGCCGTCTTTTCCATCGCGGACGGCGTGGTGCCGTCGAACGAAGGCCGCGGTTATGTGATTCGCAAATTGATCCGCCGCGCGATCTGGCAAGCGCATCAATTGATGCCGCAGCAAAAGCTGCCCCAGCCGTTTCTCTTCAAGGCCGCTTCCTCGGTCATCAAGGTCATGGGGAAGGCGTACCCCGAGCTCCGGGAAGCGGAAGAAAATATCCGCATGGTCCTTTCCCAGGAAGAAGAGCGCTTTCTCCAGACGCTGGAGGACGGACTTCAAATCCTCAAAATGCAACTTGCATATTATAAAAAAGACGGCGCCACGACTGTTCCGGCCGAGGATGTTTTCGAACTTTATGACACTTTCGGATTCCCGGAGGAATTAACGCGCGGCATCGCCGAAGCGGAAGGCTTCACGATCGACCAGAAGGGGTTTGAAAAGCTTATGGAAAACCAGCGCGCGCGCTCCAAAGAAGGAAGTAAGATCTCCGGTGAGATCTTTGCCTCCTCGGGCCTCGACAAGATCCAAACCTCTCTTCCGGCCACAACCTTCCTCGGCTACGAAGCTCTGGAAGCCAAAGCCAAGATCCTCTGGCATCAGATCGAAGGAAAACGGGTGACCGTCATTCTCGACCAGACCCCTTTCTACGCGGAAAGCGGCGGGCAGGTCGGCGATCGCGGCATGATCGAAGGCCAGGGACTGAAACTGAAAGTCGTCGACACGAAGAAGCTCGACAAATATTTTTTGCATCAGGCTGAGGTCTTTCAGGGTACGATCAAGGACGGCATGGCCGTAAAGGCCGCCGTCGATCGCGGGATCCGCGAAGACATCATGCGGAACCACACCGCCACGCATCTTTTGCATGCCGCGCTCCGGAGCACGCTCGGAAGTTCCGTGCGCCAACTCGGATCGCTCGTGGCGCCCGACCGTTTGCGCTTTGATTTTTCATTCGGCCGCGCCGTGACGCCCGAAGAACTCCGGACGATCGAAAAACTAGCGAACGATCAGATCTTGTGCGACCGGCCGGTCCAGAAAGAATCCAAAAGCCTGGAAGCTGCCAAGAAGGAGGGCGCCTTGGCTTTCTTCGGCGAAAAATACGGGGACAAAGTACGGATGATCAGTGTCCCGGAATTCAGCAAAGAACTTTGCGGAGGCACTCATTGCGACCGCACGGGACAGATCGGTCTTTTACTCATCACCGGGGAATCCTCGGTGGCGAGCGGGGTCCGCCGTATCGAGGCCGTTACCGGCGCGCAAACTCTGAACTATGTACGCGGCCTGCAGGACCAGATCTCCGGGATCTCCAAAACACTGAAGGTCGGAGCGGCGGATATTCCGGTCCGGATCGAGAAGCTTATGGAAACATTGAAAACCCAGAAAAAGCAAAGCGCTCAAATCTCCACAAACCCGGCGGACATCAAAGCGCTTCTCGAAAATGCCGCAAAAACGGGCTCTTGCAGGACCCTTGTCGCGATGATCGAAGGCGCCGGGATCCCCGCGCTTCGTGACCTTTCGAACCGCCTCCGCGAAGAGGAAAAAAGACTTGTCTTTGTGATCGCCGTCTCGCAGGAGGGGAAACTCCATGTGATCGCCGGCCTGAGCGCCGATCTCCAGAAAACCCCCTTGGACATGAAGGCCCTTTTTGGTAGGCTATCCCAACTGCTTGGCATCAGCGGGGGCGGGCGTCCGGACCTTGTGCAGGCAGGCGGACCCGATCGGGGCCAATTCGCGGCCGAAAAATCCATGGTCGAAAAAGCCGTCGCGGCTTATCTTACGGAAAAAGGAATGTAATTCATGCAGGTGTTGAACTGGGACAAACAAACGCAGAAGAAGATCCGGCGCGACTACGCCACGTTCTTCGATCCGGCCATTTTTAAAAAGGTAAATCGCATCCTCTCCGAAGTGCGCCAATCCGGGGACACGGCGCTCCGCCGCTACACCCGAGAATTCGACGGGCTCGATCTTCCGCTCAAACGGCTCGCCGTGACCCAGGGGGATATCAATCGCGCGTTCGAAAAGATCCAGGTCCCCTTCGTTCCGCTCCTCAAACAGATCACGGAAAATGTCCGCGAATATTATGAAAAAGAACTGAAGAAATCGTTTGAGATCGAGGGCCCCAACGGCGTGCACCTCGGCAAGCGGTACGAGCCGCTGGACCGGGTGGGCATCTATATTCCCGCAGGGACGGCGCCGCTCGTGTCGACCGTCTATATGACCGTGATTCCCGCGAAGGTCGCGGGCGTCAAACAGATCGCGATCGCGACCCCGCCTCGCCGCGACACGGGCGACATTGATCCTCACATCCTGGCGGTCGCCAATCTTCTCGGCGTGAATGAAATTTACCGCGTGGGCGGCGTCCAGGCCATCGGCGGGCTCGCATTCGGGACCAAAACGATCCCCAAGGTCGACAAGATCGTCGGCCCGGGCAACGCCTATGTCACGGAGGCCAAACGCCAGGTTTACGGCTTTGTGGATATCGATATGGTCGCCGGCCCGAGCGAAGTGGCCATTATCGCGGACGCGGACGCCAATCCGGATTTTGTCACCTGCGATCTCCTCGCCCAGACCGAACATCACGGCGGCATGGGGTATCTGATCACAAATTCAAAAAAACTGGTCGAGGTCATGCGCAAGCGCGTGGATTCCGGCATCATTATCCAGGTCAAGTCCATCGCGGAGGCATGCGAAGTCGCCAACGAGATAGCTGCCGAGCACCTGGAGATCATGACCGAAGACCCCGAAAAGGTGGCTCAATCGATCCGTCACGCAGGCGCGATCTTCCTCGGACCCTATTCGCCGACGGTGATCGGGGATTATATCGCGGGACCGAGCCATGTGCTCCCGACGGGCGGCACCGCGCGTTATTTTTCGCCGCTCAGCGCGTCGACTTTCATCAAGAGCTCCCAGATCATCCGTTATACTCCCGCGGCGCTGGAGGCCGCGAAAACGCATGTCCAGAAACTGACGGACATGGAAGGCCTTTTTTTGCACCGGATCTCCCTGGAAGCGCGTCTTATCAAGAAAAATACAGAACCGGAAAAGGAATCCTGATCATGAAAGCTCGAAAGGCCGCGATGAAACGCAAGACTTCCGAAACCGACATCCAGGTCGAATTCACGGTGGATGGAAAAGGCTCGTCCAGGGTCGATACACGCATCCCGTTCCTCGACCACATGTTGACGCTTCTTGCCAAGCACGGGCTCTTTGATCTCAAGCTCAAAGCGCGGGGAGATCTGGAAGTCGATCTCCATCACACGAATGAAGATATCGGCATTGTCCTCGGCCAAGCGTTGACGCAGGCCCTGGGGGACAAAAAGGGTCTGCGCCGTTACGGCTCTTTTGCCGTCCCGATGGACGAGGCGCTCATTCGCGTCACGCTGGATATTTCCGGGAGACCGTCGCTTTACGTGACCAAGGCCAAGGGGGTGCGTCTCTCCCGCCAGCCGAAGTACTCGTTCGAGGACGCGGTTGATTTTCTCCGTTCCTTCTGCCAACACGCGGGTATCAACATGCACATCGGCGTCCTCGCGGGGGAAGACACGCATCACATCATCGAAGGCATGTTCAAAGGAATCGCCAAGGCCTTGGACATGGCGACCTGTCTCGATCCTCGCGTTCGCGGCATCCCCTCGACCAAGGGAAAGCTTTAATGAGCTATGAGAGTCTGGAGTTATGAGTTCGGAGCCAAGGCCCGTTATCTTATGACTCCGGACTCCGAACTTCGGACTACCGCATCATGATCGCAATCATTGACTACGGCATGGGCAATCTCCGCAGCGTGTCCAAGGCCCTGGAATATCTCGGCGCCTCCTGCAACCTTTGCACTAAAGGAAAAGACCTTGCCCGCGCCACGAAGGTGATCCTTCCCGGGGTCGGCGCTTTTGGGGACGCGATGAAAGAGCTTCGCTCCCGCGGTTTCGTCGGACCGATCCATGAACTCGTCGCCCGCAAAGTAAAGCTCCTGGGCGTTTGTCTCGGCCTGCATCTTTTTTTCGATCAAAGCGAGGAGGATCCCGGCGTCAAAGGCCTCGGGGTCTTTAAGGGTTCGGTGCGGAAATTCCGTTCCGCGGGCGTCAAGGTCCCGCACATGGGCTGGAATGATCTCAAGGTCCTTCGAAAGCATCCGCTGATGGAAGGGGTCCCGAGCGGGGAGTATTTCTATTTTGTGCACTCGTTCTGCGGCAAGCCCGCGACCAAAAGCCTGACGCTTGCTACCTGCCGGTACGGCCGGGAGGATTTCGCCGCCGTGATCGGGAACGATCATGTTTTTGCGACCCAGTTCCACCCCGAGAAAAGCCAGGAAGCGGGCCTGCGCATTCTCAAAAATTTTATCCGGTGGTGACGCCATGAACCTTTATCCCGCGATCGACATTTACCAGGGCAAGGTCGTCCGCCTCACGCGAGGCGATTACAATGCCTGCACCGTTTACTCCGACGACCCGGCCGCGATGGCCGGGGTCTGGGAACAAGGAGGGGCCCGGTGGCTTCATGTCGTGGACCTGGAAGGCGCCAAAACCGGGGCGCTCAAGAACGAAGCTTCGCTGGCCGCCATTTGCCGGAGCGTCAAGACCAAGATCCAGTTCGGCGGCGGGCTGCGCAGTCTCCCGGACATTGAAAAGGTCCTCGCACTGGGCGTCTCACGCGTCGTGCTCGGCACCAAGGCGTTGGACAGGATCTTCCTTCAGGAAGTGATCGCAAAATTCAAAGAAAAGGTCGCCGTAGGACTGGACATCAGCTTCGACCGGGTCATGACGGCCGGGTGGCTGCGCAACGGGAATATCACCCTTCCCGAGGCCTTAAAGGTTTTTGATCAACTCGACGTTCAGACCCTGATCTACACCGATATCGAAAAAGACGGCGTCCTGCAGGGTCCGAACTGGGAAAAACTTTCTCTGGTGCTCACCCACACGAAGGCGCGCGTCATTTTATCGGGAGGGATCAGCCACATCTCCGATATCAAAAAGTGCCTCGCGGTCAAGGAACAGAATTTTGACGGGGTGATCATCGGCAAAGCGCTTTACGATAAGCGGTTCAAACTGTCCGAGGCCGTGCGGCTCGCGGCATAAAGGAGAACAGTCCTCATGGGAAATTTCACGAACCTTTGGAATACGGTCCTCACCCAGCGAACCTGGTCCTGGGCCCTGGTCGGCATCGGGTATCTCCTTGTCTTCCTTTTGGTGCGGAGTTTTTTTCTCCATGCCCTTGTCCGGCGCGCCCGGGCCCTCAACTCCAAGTGGTACCATGAGATCAAAAAAGTCTACATGAAAAAGTGTATCGCCGGATGGGTCCTTTTCCTCGTCTCCTTCCTGATCCTGATCTTGTTCTGGCAGACCGCGAACTTCAAACAGGCCTCGCTCTACGAGGTCGGCATGGTCTTCCTGATCATTTTGGCCGTTCTTTTTGCCATCATGTCCCAGCTGATCGCGTTCGGCATTTCCACGATCCACGTCTTGAAACAGATCGAAAACAACCAAATGACCCTTTGACCCATGTTCGCCCGACGCATCATCCCATGTCTTGATATCGACCGCGGCAGGGTCGTCAAGGGCGTCAAGTTCGTGTCCTTGAAAGACGCCGGAGATCCCGTTTCGTGCGCCCAAGCCTATGACCGGCAAAAAGCCGATGAACTCGTTTTCCTCGATATCACGGCCTCGCATGAAAAACGGCGGACCATGATCGAAGTGGCCGAAAAAGTGGCCGCCTCGATCTTTATCCCGTTCACGGTCGGCGGAGGCATCCATAAGATCGGGGATATTCGCGAGCTCCTCGCCACGGGATGCGACAAGGTGTCCATCAACACAAGCGCCATCCAAGATCCCAAGTTCATCCTGGAAGCGAGCCGGAGGTTCGGCAGTCAGTGTATCGTGGTCGCGATCGATGCGAAACGGGAATCCAAGGACCGCTGGGGCGTCTACACGCACGGCGGAAGAAATCCCGCGGGCCTCGATGCCGTTCAATGGGCGAAAAAAGCCGCGAAGCTCGGGGCGGGGGAGATCCTCCTCACCAGCATGGACTGCGACGGCACGAAGGACGGCTACGATCTTGAGCTCACGCGCCGCGTTTCCGAGTCAGTCCCCATTCCGGTCATCGCTTCGGGCGGGGCCGGAAATTTGAACCATCTTTATGAAGCATTCAGCGCCGGCAAGGCCGATGCCTGCCTCGCCGCCTCCATTTTCCACTTCGGAGAATTCACCGTCCCCGAGACCAAGGCGTTTCTCCGGGCCAAAGGCATTCCCGTCCGCCTGTGATCCACAGAACACCGCAACGGCGAAGTACCAAACGCGTAGAAGGAAATCGCATGCCTCCTGATCGTTCGTCCTGTCCCAGCGTGACAGGACTCACTCGCGCGCTCGGCTTCGCTTGGCCAGGAGACTTCGCCAGAGCCAGCTCTCGGAGCGCTTCGAGCATGGTCCCGCCGGAGGCGGGTCGAAGCGCGAGAGCGCAGGCGGTTGTCGGCCGCAGGAGCCGGCGAACCTCCGGTGGCGGAGGCGAAGTCTCCGGGCCACCCTGCCCGCTCCGCCTCACGAGCATCGTTCGGCATACGACTTCCTTCTTGATCCTGGCCGTTCTTTGTTTCAGCGGATGCGCTTCTTTTACTCAAGCGCCGGAAGAAAAGCTGAACGTCGAGAAACTGACCCCGGAACAGATCGCAAAAGTCCAAACGCTTGTCGCCAAACTCGAACCTTTCATCGAAAAAAAGGACCGGAAAGGGGAGCTTCCGTCGCTCACCTTTAACGAACTGGAATCGCTTTTAAATTCCAGGGAAAAACGGTTCCTGCGCCTGTTCCGGGGCCTGAACGCCGCAGAAACAGGCGTCACGATCCCGTTCCACGGGTTCTCGCAGGGAGAAAAGGACCTGGTGCGGGTGATCGGACAGAAGATCCTGGGGAAGGGAAAGGGAGAGGAAAAAATTATTCCTCCGCAATTCCTGAGCCCTCAAGTCTATCTAAAATACCGGTTCATGATGAGCGCGATGGAAAGCGATACGGGAAAGAGGCTTTTTGTCGAATCCGGGTACCGCTCAAGTGCCCATCAGCTCTATCTTTTTATCTATTTTCTCAGTAACCATGATTATTCTATCCGCGAAACCGCGAAATGGGTCGCGCTGCCAGGTTACAGCGAACACGGGAACCCCCGAAATTTGGCGATTGATTTTATCAACGAGGAGGGCATCAACGGTGAAAAAAATGCCTCCGAGTTTGAGGTCTTGCCGGAATTTAACTGGCTCCTTAAGAATGCCGGTCGTTTTGGCTTCGTCTTGTCTTATCCCAAGAATGCTGGGGCAGGGATTACCTACGAACCCTGGCATTGGCGCTACGACGGCATCCCCCCAGCCTCTGCAATCCGGAGTTCTGTCCATGCGAAGACATAAGATCTAGCCGTGTCTGTTTAGCCCTCTATGAAGGAATTCCTCAGGGCCGGGCACCTTAAAACTTTTTAAAAACCCTTTATCTGAAGCACTGCCAAAGCGATCCTCTACCACTTCATTCCTGCCCAACATTCAACCGGGAATCGCACCGTTCAGGGTGTTAAAGACCTCTTTTGGGGTGCGATAGTTTAAGCATTTTCTCGGACGATTGTTGAGCAGATTTTCAATCCGTGTGATCTCAGTTTGTAGGAACACGCTGCAAATCTGTTTTTTCTGGATAAATCTTCGAACCAAACCGATGGAATTTTCGACGCCTCCTTTTTCCCAGCTGTGGTATGGGTTGCAGAAATAAGAAGCGGTTTTGAGTTCGCGATTGATCTCAAGGTGGTCGGCATTCTCCGTACCGTTGTCGCAGGTAATGCTCAAGCGGGCGGGTTTAGGCAGTGGGTTTAATCGTCGAGTCACACACCGCTGAACGCAATCCGAGGAGTTCCTGGATATTTTTGTGATTTTAATCAAACGGCTTTTGCGTTCATAAAGAACATGCAGGGCCACCAGATTGGCTCTGGAAATCGCAGAATCGGCCTCCCAGTGGCCGAATTGGAGCCGCTGGTTGATAATCTCCGGGCGGTTGTTAATAAAGGTCCTCTGAGGGATCTGACACTGCGGTTTGCGCCAGTTAAAGCGAAGACGGCGGCGTTTGTGTTTTTTCGGGGGGAACTGGAAGAGGTCCCATCTTTCCTGATAGATATACTGATAAATAGCTTCGTGGCATATTTTCAGTTCCGGCTGATCGATAGGGATCCTTCCGGCGATTTGCTCCGGCACCCAATGGAGTTTTATTTTTTTTCGACGTAATCACGGATGCGTTGATCCTTGAGCCGCGGCCTTTTCCCCGCATCAATTTTCCGTTCCAAAGCGATGTGATGGGCCTTTGACGGAAGATAAATTTTCCGTTTGAAAGCCGGAATGGGGTTTCGTTCCAGCTCGCGGGAGAGGGTGGAGTGACTTCGCCCCAGCAAGCGGGCGGTCTCTCTTGAGGATTTTCCTGAAGCTTTAAGAACCGAAATTTGCTCTCTTTCGTGCAAGATGAGTTGGTCATGTTGTTTTCCCATAATCACTTAGGATACCCCTTTCTCCCAAGTGTTGCATTTGCTCATTGAACCCGCGTGAGGTGGCTGTGGTGTGCTTTCATAGCTCAGTAGCATATCCTTTTCTCCTCTCGATGGTGCACTTGACGGTTGAATGTAGGAACACGCGGGCAACATTTTTATAGCAATATATAGCAATTTATAACGCAACGCGCTGATATAATGCCACTTGTACACGTCAGTTTGACGCCCTTGAAATAGATGCTAACTTTAACATATTAAGAATCTTATAAAAGTTTTATGGATTAGGGAAATGAGAATACAAAACACCCCTTAGGGAAAAACACATTCAGCAGATGATAAAGATTTTTCAAAAGCCACTTTGGTCGGCATTAAGAAAAGGAACCGCAGTATGGGTGTGTACGGCGTTCCTCGTGACATCCGTATATCTGCCGCAATCAAAAGCGGAGATTTCTCCAATAGCGGCAGTAAGTTACCGCTCCCTGGCGGATGATCTGGCTGTGATTGCGTTACCCGCGGAGATTGGGAAAATCCAGGAAACTTATCGCGGCACAAGCGACAAGATCGTGGTCCTGATCCAGGACGCTCACTCCATTCCTGAAGCGCAGCGCAATATCCGGTCCGTTATTGACCATTTCCAGACCCAATATGGA